>Ga0207883_1000046_pt1 | contig 88466 bp, 81 predicted proteins | sample MalvirmetaMSP109_FD_184229 | JGI IMG/M metagenome (GOLD analysis project Ga0207883, IMG submission 184229) | Marine viral communities from the Deep Pacific Ocean - MSP-109 (SPAdes) | ecosystem: Environmental > Aquatic > Marine > Oceanic | place: Pacific Ocean | collected 2011-05-21 | reverse complement strand
GTGCGTAAAATAACTCTATTTTTCCATCCAGATTTTCAACGGGTAGGTTTATGGTAACAATCAGAATGACACGCGGCGGCGCAAAAAAGCGTCCTTTTTACGGCATTGTCGTAACAGATTCACGTAGCAAACGTGATGGACGTTACATTGAGCGTCTGGGGTTCTTTAACCCGATTGCTAAAGGCCAGGAAGAAGAGTTACGCATTGATTTAGAACGCGTTAAGCATTGGATCAGCCAAGGTGCACAAACCTCTGAGCGTGTTGCCCAGCTGATCAAACAAGCACAAAAAACTGCTTAATTTTACTCCGGGAGTCTCGTAATGGCTGATGCCAGCGAATACATCCCGGTAGGGAAGATATCAGGTGTTTTCGGCGTAAAAGGTTGGGTAAAAGTTTTTTCATTTACCGACCCTCGCGAAAACATACTGGAATACAAACCGCTTTATGTGCATCGTCATGGTGATTGGATTCCAATCGGCGTGAATGGTGGACAATTACAGGGTAAGGCGGTTGTTATGAGTCTGGAGAAGGTCACTGACCGAAATCAGGCCATGACATTGATTGGTTCAGAGCTAGCGATAAAACGTTCGCAATTGCTTGAAACTGATGATGATGAGTTTTACTGGGCTGACTTGGTTGGCCTGACAGTTATTAATGCTGAAAATGAAAAACTGGGAATCGTTGATCATCTGTTAGAAACAGGTGCAAATGATGTTCTGGTTGTAAATGGAACAGAGCCGGACACGGAGTATCTGATTCCGTTTGTTCTGGATCGAACTATATTAAAGGTCGATCTGGAAAACAAACAGATTCAGGTTGATTGGCAAGCTGACTATCTTTTATAAATTAAGATGAAGCTGTCAGTAATCTCATTGTTTCCGGAGATGTTTGCGGCAATAACAGAATATGGTGTAACCGGCAGGGCGGTAAAACAGGGCAAATTAAGCCTGAATTATTTAAACCCGCGAGAGTTTACAACCGACAAACATCAGACCGTGGATGACCGACCTTATGGCGGTGGCCCCGGGATGGTAATGAAAGTCAGTCCTTTGTTGGATGCGATTAAAACAGCAAAACAACAACTTGGTGATGATGTGAAAGTCATTTATTTATCACCACAGGGACAAAAGCTGAATCAGCATGCGTTAGGCGAAATGGCCAAACGTGAATCGATGATTCTGCTGGCTGGTCGCTACGAAGGTATTGATGAGCGATTGGTCGAACAGGAAATTGATGAGGAATGGTCGATAGGTGACTATGTCCTCAGCGGGGGTGAGCTGGCAGCCATGGTGATGATTGATGGTATTGCCCGTTTATTACCCGGGGTGCTGGGTGATGCCGAATCTGCTGAGCAGGATTCGTTTATGAGTGGTCTGCTGGACCATCCACATTACACCCGCCCGGAACAGTTAAATGGCCAGACAGTACCAGCCGTACTGTTAGGTGGAAATCATGAGGCAATACGTCAGTGGCGCCTCAAACAGTCCTTAGGACGAACATGGTTACGGCGACCTGATTTGTTGGAATCGATGACATTAACAACAGAACAGGCTGCTTTATTGGAAGAATTTATTGCCGAGCGCGGGCAGGATTAGTTGGGAGCAAACAATGAGTAACATTATCGATCAGCTTAACGCTGAACAAATAAGATCCGATATTCCGGATTTTTCTGCCGGTGACACAATTGTTGTCAAGGTTCGTATCAAAGAAGGTGAGCGTGAACGTGAGCAGGCTTTTGAAGGCGTTGTTATCGCTAAACGTAACCGTGGTTTGCATTCAGCTTTCACTGTTCGCAAAATCTCTAACGGTGTTGGTGTTGAGCGTGTTTTCCAGGCTCACAGCCCAACCATCGCCAGTGTTGAATTGAAACGCCGTGGTGATGTTCGCCGTGCGAAACTTTACTACTTGCGTGATCTGACTGGTAAAGCGGCACGTATTAAAGAGAAATTGTAATTCAGCGGATCGATTGATCCGTCATTACAGAAAAAGGGACAAAGTTGATTTTCAGCTTTGTCCTTTTTTTATGCGGTTAAATCGACATGCAATATAGTCCAACTGAATTAATTCAATGAAACAAGCTGTTGATAAACACGAAGGTCATCTACAGAGTTTTCTCGATTCGTTATGGCTTGAATCAGGGCTTAGCGATAATACTGTGACGGCCTATCAACATGATTTAGTGGCTTTTGCCAGTTGGTTGCAGCCGTTTGATGTGACATTGGCCAATGCGGAACGTGAACATATTCAGCGTTATCTTCAGCAACGAATGCGCGATGGTAAAAAAGTACGCAGCGATGCACGCCTGTTATCCAGCCTTCGTCGTTTTTACCGCTATTTATGTCGGGAAGCCATTCGTGATTCAGATCCTACTGCCATGCTGGAGTCTCCGAGACTGGGTAAATCATTGCCGGGCAGTTTGTCAGAAGAGGATGTTATCAATCTGTTAGCGCAACCAGATACAGAAACGGCTTTGGGTATGCGCGACAGAACGATGCTTGAGGTACTTTATGCCACTGGCTTACGGGTATCTGAACTGGTGGCTTTAACCTTTGAACAACTCAATATACGTCAGGGGTTAATACGCTGCATTGGTAAAGGTAATAAGGAAAGATTGGTTCCTTTAGGCGAAACGGCATTGGACTGGTTGCAATTGTATTTGCTTGAAAGTCGACCTCAGTTATTACAAGGTCAAGTGACGGATGATTTATTTCCGACCCGGCGGGGACATTCAATGACCCGACAGGCATTCTGGTACATTATCAAACGTTACGCCAAACTGGCGCATATTGATAAGCCGCTTTCACCACACACGTTACGACATGCTTTCGCCACCCATTTGCTGAATCACGGGGCAGATTTACGAGTGGTTCAGCTTTTACTTGGCCACGCCGATTTGTCCACCACCCAAATTTATACCCATGTTGCCAAAGCCAGACTCCAGCAAATGCATAATCAGCATCATCCGCGTGGTTGAGTTTCCGCTGCCATATCAGCTGATGTTAAACTGCCTGGCTAAAATTTAATTTGATTGGGAGAAGCTAGATGCCCTCATTTGATATTGTTTCTGAAGTAGACAAGCATGAACTGACCAATGCTGTCGATCAGGCAAATCGTGAACTGGATAACCGCTTTGATTTCCGCGGAACCGATGCCAAAGTCGAGCAGTCTGACAAAACGCTGACCATGTTTGCCAACAGTGATTTTCAATTAGATCAGTTGCTCGATATTCTTAGAATGAAACTGGTGAAACGCGGTATTGATATCAGCTGTCTTGAACTTAAGGATCCTGTGGGTTATGGCAAGATGCGAAAGCAGGATGTGCTGGTTCGTGAAGGCATCGAAAAAGATCTATCACGCACCATCGTTAAACTGATTAAAGAAAGCAAAATTAAAGTGCAGGCAGCAGTACAGGGCGATAGTGTCAGAGTGACCGGCAAAAAACGCGATGATCTGCAACAGGTTATGGCGCTGTTGAAAAGTCATGATTCGATTGATATGCCGCTGCAATTCAATAATTTTCGAGATTAAGAGAAACAACAAATGAATTTAAGCCGATTGGTATGGTTGCCGTTATTGCTCTGCATGAGTCTGGCACATGCAGATGAGATGACAGAACTCAAAGCTGAACTCAATAAAAAATTACCCGATATGCAGTTGCAATCACTATCACCAGTTGGCAAAAGTGGTTTATATGAAGCTGTTATTGAGGATCGTATTTACTACTTCACGGCAGATGGTCAATACCTGATACAAGGTGATTTACTTGCGCTGGAAACGCGTGAAAACATTACTGAAGTACGTCGTATTGAAGTGAAAAAGTCTTTGCTGGATCGTATAGATGAAGATGATATGATTATTTTTGCCGCCACAAAGCCGGATTACACTGTTACCGTCTTTACCGATGTTGATTGTGGTTATTGCCGTGAATTGCATCGCCAGGTAAAAGACTACAATGATTTGGGTATTACTATTCGCTATATGGCTTACCCTCGCGCAGGTGCAGAATCCGAATCGGCCAACAAACTAATTGAAGTCTGGTGTGCCAAGGATCAACAAAAAGCTATGACGGATGCGAAAGCCCAGCGCGAAGTGAAGAAAACATCTCTTTGTGAAAACAATCCAGTAGCCGAGCAGTTTGAAATTGGTGGCAAGTTAGGAGTGCGTGGTACGCCGGCAATCTTCCTTGAAGATGGTCAGATGTTACCCGGATACGTGCCACCACAGAAATTGCGCGAAATTCTGGATGAATATCTCGGCTAATTAAGTGAAAGTATAGTTTGCCCCTCGGGCAAACGTTTATCGACTAAGTGTATTTTCTCAGGGGTAATTTCAATATAACTCGCATCAGGTTGCCAATCCCCTAATACGATTCGATAATTTGCAATGTTTTGCGAAGATTGCAGTGTATGAATAGCGGGACGATGAGTATGGCCGTGAAGCAATAGACGGGCATTATATTGCTGCATTACCTGTCTGACAGCAGCAGGATTCACATCCATAATTTGTGCCTTTTTGTACTGTTTCTGCTGTTTGCTTTTGGCTTTGATTTTATTGGAAATTCCTTGGCGAACCCTTAAAGGCATTGCCAGGAATAATTTTTGGAGCCAGCGATTTCGCACCACTTTCCGGTAACGCTGATAACTCACATCATCAGTGCACAAACTGTCCCCATGCATTAATAATATTTTATGTCCGTACACATCAATCATGACGGGATCTTCCAGCAAGGTACCGCCTACCCGTCTGGCAAAAGCTTTACCCAGCATAAAATCCCGGTTGCCCACCATCAGATAAATTTTGCTGCCTTGTTGCTGAAGCTTTTGTAATGCTTGAATAAACGGATCAAATTCAGCCGGGACTAAATCATCTCCCAACCAGGTATTAAAAATATCACCCAGTATATAAAACGCATCGACATTAACCTGCTGCGCAACAAAATCAGTGGCCAGCCGGATAAGCTCCGGCTGGCCAGGACTAAGATGTAAATCTGAAATAAACAGAGTTTTCATTAGAATGGAAGGGTGAGTTATTCGACCACAATCGCTTTTTCAATTACCACAGCTTCTGCAGGAACATCCTGATGACCACCACGCATAGTAGTTTTTACTTTGCGAATGGCATCCACCACATCCATACCTTCAATGACTTCACCAAACACCGCATAACCCCAATCCTGCATGGTTTTATCACGATGATCTAAAAAGTCATTGTCTTTGGTATTAATAAAAAACTGGGCTGTTGCAGAATGCGGATCACCTGTCCGAGCCATCGCGACAGTGCCTTTTTTATTGCTTAAGCCGTTATCGGCTTCATTTTGGATGGATGCTTCGCTTTTTTTCTGTTTGAAGGATTCATCAAATCCACCACCCTGGATCATAAAGTTTTCAATGACACGATGAAAAATGGTCCCATCATAAAACCCGGATTCAACATATTGAATAAAGTTTTTGACCGTTTCAGGCGCTTTGTCAGCATTCAGCGCGATAACAATATCGCCGTGATTTGTGCTGAGCTTCACTTTGGGGTGGGCGCTACCGCCTTCCGCTTGGGCGGCCAGCGAAAATGAAGCAATAAACAAGGGGGCCAGATGGCGATAAAGTAATTTCATGGTGACTTGCATCCAAAATTGCTAAAAAGCAACATGATAGTGCATCAAAGCAATTCAGGTGAAGACAAATAGACCTTTTTAGAGTCAGCATAACGAAACAGCACTGTTACCCGACGCTGCTGACAGCGTATAATGCGCGTTCACATTTAACTGTAAACATTCAATATGTCAGAATCTGCCGTCAATCATAATTTTATACGTCCCATCATTCAGGAAGATATTGATTCTGGCAGGGTGATCGGAAAAATTGTTACCCGTTTCCCTCCTGAGCCCAATGGCTATTTGCATATTGGGCATGCCAAGTCTATATGTCTGAATTTCGGTTTAGCGGAAGAGTTTGGTGGTGATTGTCATTTACGTTTTGATGATACCAATCCAGCCAAAGAAGAGCAGGAATACATTGAAGCCATCATGGAAGATGTCCAGTGGCTGGGATTTCAGTGGGCGGGTAACGTACGTTATGCATCAAGCTATTTTGAGCAGTTTTATGCTTGGGCTGTTCATTTAATCAAGCAAGGCAAAGCCTATGTTTGTGATCTTACCGCCGAGCAAGCCAGTGAATACCGGGGCTGGGCGACCAAACCGGGTAAAGAATCGCCATTTCGTGATCGCAGCGTAGAAGAAAACCTCTCTTTATTTGAAAAAATGAAAAATGGTGATTTTGACGAAGGTTTTTGTGTGTTGCGTGCGAAAATTGATATGGCTTCACCTAATATGAATTTGCGTGATCCGATTCTTTATCGTATACGCAAGAAATCGCATCATCAAACCGGTGACAAATGGTGTATTTATCCCAGCTATGATTTTGCCCACGGCCAAGGCGATGCGATTGAAGGCGTCACCCACAGTATCTGCACGCTGGAATTTCAGGACCATCGTCCGTTGTATGAGTGGTTTATTGAAAATTTGCCCGTGCCTTCACAACCTAAGCAGTATGAATTTGGCCGCCTAAATCTGAACTACACGGTGACCAGCAAACGTAATTTAAAACAACTGGTCGATGAGCAAATCGTGGCCGGCTGGAATGATCCCAGAATGCCAACGATTTCAGGTATGAGAAGACGTGGATACACAGCTGCTGCATTGCGCGCTTTTTGTGACGGTCTGGCGGTAGCTAAAACAGATGGTATTGTGGATATTGCCCAGCTGGAATTTGAGATCCGCAAAGATTTGAATGAAAACGCAGCACGTGCCATGTGTGTGTTGGCTCCTTTGAAAGTTACCATTACCAATGCTGATGAAAGCGTTGAATGGCTGGAAGCCGCGAATCATCCTCAACAGGAAGCCATGGGGCAGCGTGCATTGCCATTCACCAAAGAGATTTTTATTGATGCCTCTGACTTTACGGAAGACACGAGTCTGAGCCGGAAAAAGTTCAAGCGTCTTGTGATTGGCGATTATGTGCGGTTACGCGGTGCTTATGTCATTAAGGCTGAAAACGTTATCAAGAATGAAAATGGTGACGTTATTGAAGTGATTGCCTCATTAGTGCCTGATACAGTTGGACAAAATCCTCCAGCTGAAATGAAACCACGCGGCGTTATTCACTGGGTTTCAGCTACAGAAGGTAAAGCAGTCGAGTTGCGTTTATACGACAGACTGTTTTTGGCGGAAGCACCGGGAAAAGCAACCGGTAACTATCTTGATGACGTTAACGCGGATTCTTTAAAGGTCATTAAAGCGATTGCCGAACCGGCCATTGTGAATTGCCAACCGGAAACTGTTTTTCAGTTTGAACGAGAAGGCTATTTTGTCAGTGATCGATATGATCACAGCGCCGAGACGCCGGTATTCAATCTGACCATTGGTTTAAAAGAGACTTCAGATAAATAAAAAATGTTAAAACTCCACAACACCTTATCCAAGCAGAAAGAACTCTTTAAACCGATAGAGCCAGGCAAGGTTAAAATGTATGTCTGCGGTATGACGGTTTATGACCTTTGTCATGTTGGTCATGCACGGGTAATGGTGGTTTTTGATGTGGTCACGCGTTACCTGCGGGCTAGTGGTTATGACGTGACCTATATTCGTAATATCACCGATATAGATGACAAGATCATTAAACGTGCTGCGGAAAACGGCGAAACAATTCAGACATTGACTGATCGCTATATCAAGGAAATGCACGCCGATGCAGATGCTTTAGGTGTACTCAGACCAGACCGTGAGCCTCGCGCCACCGAAGCCATGCAACCTATGCTTGATATGATTCAGACTCTCATCGACAAAGGTCTGGCGTATGTTGCTGAAAATGGTGATGTCTATTATGACGTCAGTGAGTTTTCGGGTTATGGCAAACTTTCTGGTCGACAGGTAGACGATTTACGCGCCGGCGAACGTATTGCAGTTAATGAAGCGAAAACCGATCCGCTGGATTTTGTTTTATGGAAAGCAGCAAAACCTGAAGAACCAGCATGGGAATCCCCCTGGGGGCCTGGTCGGCCGGGCTGGCATATTGAATGTTCAGCGATGTCGGCCGAATGCCTGGGCCATCATTTTGATATTCATGGCGGTGGACAGGATCTGCAGTTTCCACATCATGAAAATGAAATTGCTCAATCTGAAGGTGCCCATGGTTGCCAGAGTGTGAACTATTGGATGCACAATGGTTTTGTACGGATTGATGATGAAAAGATGTCCAAATCTCTGGGTAATTTCTTCACCGTACGTGAAGTATTGGCGAAATATCCGGCAGAAGCCGTCCGCTATTTCATCTTAATGAGTCATTACCGTAGCCCTTTAAATTACGCAGAAGATCAGTTGGAGCAGGCCAAAACGGCCTTAACCCGTTTCTATCATTCCTTGCGTGATATCACACCTGAAACAGTTAACTGGCAGGATGATTTAGAATTTGCACCACGTTTTCGTGAAGCGATGGATGATGACTTTAATACTGCACTGGCATTATCTATTCTGGCTGATGTACGTCAGGCACTGAACAAAACACGCGAAGAAAACGATGAACAAAAATCAGCCTATCTGGCCGGATTATTATTAGCCTTTGGTGGAGTACTTGGTTTGTTTCAGCAATCTGCTGAGACTTTTCTTACCGGTGGCCAGCAAGATGAAACCGGCAAAATCGAACAATTGATTGCTGACAGAAATGCAGCCCGGGCGGCAAAAGACTGGGGACGCGCAGATCAAGTTCGAGATGAACTGACGGCGATGGGAATTGTGCTGGAGGATTCAGCAGGCAAAACCAGTTGGCGGAAAATCTAGCTTACCCATTCAGCCGTCTACAAATGGCGGCTGGCATGTATCTATCCTTTCTTATCATAGATTGATCTGAATCAACACCAACATTATTAATCTTCTTCCCGGCTATACAAAGCGTTTTAGTGTGGGCATGATCGAATTTAATCTAATGGATCGATTATGCCCAAAGATAAAACGTATTTACTGACTATCAACGGCGGTTCATCCAGTATCAAATTTACGTTGTATAACGTAACCGAATCGCTTACCCCCATTTTATCCGGCAAGCTCACAGGTCTGGGATTGCCTACGGCCAAGCTGCGCGTCACAAACTCGATTCATGCTGAAGAGTCGTCTGTAGATATCAAAGCTGATAACTATCAGCAGGCTGTTGAGGTATTGATAGAGTGGGTCTATAAAAATATTGATATCAGCTCAGTTAAAGCTATTGGGCATCGAATTGTTCACGGTGGTCATCAGTATAAAAATCCGCAATGGGTCACCAAACAATTACTCAACGATTTATCAGCAATAACCTCTCTTGATCCGCAGCATTTACCCGGTGAAATTCAATTAATAGAAGCGTTTGACCTGCATTTTCCTCAGTTACAACAAATGGTCTGTTTCGATACTGAGTTTCATCAGAATCTGCCAACAGTAGCCAAATTACTCCCCATTCCCCGTCAATATTATGAAAAAGGTATTTATCGATACGGATTTCATGGCCTGTCATATCGATATTTAATGCAGGTGTTACAACAGCATAATGCTGAAAAAGCCAATCAAGACAGGATAATTTTGGCGCATCTGGGCAATGGTGCCAGCATGACCGCTGTCACAAATGGGCAATCTATTGATACGACAATGGCAATGACGCCATCGGCTGGCCTGGTTATGGGGACTCGAAGTGGTGAGCTCGATCCGGGTTTATTCGGTGTTCTTAACCGAAGTGAAAGCATGACCGGTGAACAGTTTGAAACAATGATTAATCAGCAATCTGGTTTGTTGGGGATTTCAACCACTACCAGTGATATGCAGCAGTTATTGGAAAAGCGTTCGGATGACACAAATGCCGAAGAAGCCATAGACGTTTTTTGTTATCAGGCATGTAAACAGATTGGTGCCTATGCGGCAGCGTTAGGCGGTTTGGATACCCTGGTATTTTCCGGCGGGATTGGTGAAAACGTAGCGGAAATCAGAACACAGATTTGTCGGCAACTGGCATTTATCGGCATTGAACTGGATAACGAATTAAATCAGCAAAATGCTCTGCGCATTTCTACATCACAAAGTAGCGTTATTGTCTGGGTCATCCCGACCAACGAAGAATTAATGATTGCGCAATCAATGTGCGATCTATTGAACCTGAATCATTAAGGGGAAAAGCAAAATGACATTTGAACCATCAAATACATTACAACCACTGGATCAGGACTTATTGGATAAAATGCATGCCTACTGGCGTGCCGCAAATTATTTGTCAGTGGGACAAATATACCTTTATGACAACCCATTGTTAAAGCAGCCGCTTCAGACAAAACACATCAAACCACGTCTGTTGGGTCATTGGGGTACGACCCCCGGACTCAACTTTATATATGTGCATTTAAATCGTGTTATCAAACAACGTGATCTTAATATGATCTACATTGCCGGGCCGGGTCATGGTGGGCCGGCGTTGGTTGCTAATACCTATCTGGAAGGCACTTATAGTGAAACCTATCCTGAGATTTCCGAAGATGAAGCGGGCTTAAAACGTTTATTCAAACAATTTTCCTTTCCCGGTGGCGTCCCCAGTCATGTTGCACCAGAAACACCTGGTTCAATTCATGAAGGGGGAGAGTTAGGTTATGCCTTATCCCATGCCTATGGTGCGGCATTTGATAATCCTGATTTGGTTGTGGCTTGTGTGGTCGGTGATGGTGAAGCAGAAACTGGTGCATTGGCGACCAGTTGGCATTCCAATAAATTTTTGAATCCGCAGCATGATGGCGCGGTATTACCAATATTGCATTTGAATGGTTACAAAATCGCCAGCCCGACAGTACTGGCGCGTATCCCCAATGATGAGCTGGAAGCCTTGTTTTATGGTTATGGTTACACGCCCTACTTTGTCGAAGGCGATGATCCACAGCAGATGCATCAACTGATGGCGGCAACACTGGATAAAACCATGGAACAAATCCGCCATATTCAGAATGATGCACGTGAACATGGCGTGCATCTGCGTCCCCGCTGGCCAATGATTATTTTACGTTCACCCAAGGGCTGGACAGGTCCAGCAGAAGTGGATGGCAAAAAAAACGAAGGCACATTCCGTTCTCATCAGGTGCCGATGGGAGATATGGATAAGGAAGGTCATCTCGAAATCCTTAATAAATGGATGCAAAGTTATCGACCGGAAGAATTATTCGATGAAAATGGCAAATTTAAAGCTGAACTGGCGGCTTTGGCACCTGAAGGCAATCGCCGAATGGGTGCAAATCCCCATGCCAATGGTGGTCAGCTACTGCAGGACCTGGCTTTACCGGATTTTCGTGACTATGCCGTAGAAGTCAAAAAGCCCGGAGGTACGAAAGGCGAAGCTACCCGGGTAATGGGCAAATTTCTGCGTGATGTGATGCAACAGAATCTTGAAGCCATGAACTTCCGCTTGTTCAGTCCCGATGAAAATAACTCCAATCGCTGGCAGGATGTGCTTGAGGTTACCGGCAGAACCTGGATGGGGGAGATGATTCCGGGTGATGACAAGCTGTCCAAAGATGGCAGAGTGATGGAAATGCTCAGTGAGCATCAATGTCAGGGTTGGCTGGAAGGATATCTGTTAACCGGTCGGCACGGCTTTTTTTCCTGCTATGAAGCCTTTATTCATATCATCGACTCGATGTTTAATCAGCATGCCAAGTGGCTGAAAATCTGTAATCAGATCCCTTGGCGCAAACCCGTTTCCTCATTAAATTATCTTTTGTCATCGCATGTCTGGCGTCAGGATCATAATGGTTTTTCGCATCAGGATCCGGGCTTTATTGATCATGTGGTGAATAAAAAAGCCGAAGTGGTAAGGGTGTATCTTCCACCTGATGCCAATACACTTTTATCTGTCACCGATCACTGCTTACGTAGCCGAAACTATGTAAACGTTGTTGTTGCCGGTAAACAATCTTCTCCACAATGGCTGGATATGGAATCGGCAGTAAAACATTGCACCGCAGGCGTAGGCGTCTGGGAGTGGGCCAGTAATGATAATGGCAACGAACCGGATCTGGTGATGGCCTGTTGCGGTGATGTGCCGACAATGGAAACGCTGGCTGCAGTAAAATTACTGAATATGTTTGTACCAGAGCTGAAAGTCAGGGTGATCAATGTGGTGGACTTGATGAAATTACAATCACCCAGTGAACATCCACATGGGCTTGAAGAAGATGAATTTGATGCATTATTTACCGAAGATAAACCGGTTATTTTTGCCTATCATGGTTATCCAATGCTGATACACAGATTGACCTACCGGCGCACCAATCATAAAAACCTGCATGTCCATGGATTCAAAGAGGAAGGGACCACCACCACACCGTTTGATATGGCGGTTATTAATGGTCTGGATCGATTTCATCTGCTGGAAAATGCCGTCAAACATTTAACAGAGCTGCCCAGCGAGAAAGTGTCCGAAATCGAGTTATTTATTCAACAGAAGCTCGCAGAACATGATGACTATATTCGGGAGCATGGCCAGGACTTACCTGAAATTCGGGAATGGCAGTGGAATAGTTAATCGGAAATTTCTAGGGCTTGTTGCTCTTTCAGCTCACAACAGAGGCGGAGATGAAAATCAACAAGCCCTTGGGTGCCCCTCCAAAATAGGAGGGGCAATTTAATATTTATGGATGTAATTGATCAGCAGCAAACAAAGTGTTTTCAAGTAAAGTGGCTACGGTCATCGGACCAACACCGCCTGGCACTGGAGTAATCCATGATGCTTTTTGACTGGCTTTATCAAACTCCACATCACCGGTTAATTTACCGTTTTCCAGACGGTTAATACCTACATCAATAACAACAGCGCCATCACGGATCCAGTCACCGGGAATAAAACCAGGCTTACCAACAGCGACCACCAGAACTTCTGCACGGCGAACATGGGATTCCAGATCTTTGGTCATGCGATGACAAACGGTAGTAGTGCATCCGGCCAGTAATAATTCGAGCCCCATTGGTCGACCCACTATATTTGAAGCCCCAACGACCACTGCTTCTTTACCTCTAAGATCAATTCCAACAGATTGCATCATGGTAATCACACCTTTCGGTGTGCATGGACGTAAAAGTGGATTACGTTGAGCCAAGCGACCGATGTTATAAGGATGAAAACCATCAACATCTTTGTGCGGTGCAATATGTTCAATAATCACATCAGTATTGAAATTTTCCGGTAATGGTAATTGCACCAGAATGCCATCAATCTCATCGTCTTCATTCAGCTGCGTAATCAGGTCTAGTAGTTCTTGTTCTGTAGTGGTTTCAGGTAAATCAAATGATTCGGACTTGAAGCCCACCTCTTCACAGCTACGGCGCTTGCTACCCACATAGACTTGGGATGCCGGATTGTCGCCAATCAGGATCACAGCAAGCCCAGGGCGACGTTTGCCGGTAGCGAGACGCATCTGGGTCGAAGCTTTGATTTTCTGTTTTAGCTCGGTAGCAATTGTTTTTCCGTCGATGATTTGAGCAGTCATTCTGTGGGTTCCGGCCTTTCAAAAGCGGCTATGATCGCACGTTGCGTTAGCCACGGCAAAAAATATAAATGTGCTGTTGACTCGCTATCAGCATCAGCGTATTATTTCGCCTTCTTCGAGGATGTCTGTCCTTGGATAAGTCGGGGCATAGCGCAGTCTGGTAGCGCATCTGGTTTGGGACCAGAGGGTCGGGAGTTCGAATCTCTCTGCCCCGACCACTTTATTGACTGCTTAATTATCCTCACTTAGTTATAAATGCGCCCGTAGCTCATCTGGATAGAGCATCGGCCTTCTAAGCCGAGGGTAGCAGGTTCGAGTCCTGCCGGGCGTACCATCTCTTAAACCGATTACATGCTAGTACCTACTAACTACTTTCGCCATTTTTCAGTTTTACTTTCGCCATCTCACTACATTCTACCAACTCAAGTGATTGCGTCTCCTCACCTAAATAATCCCTGATATAGCTCCGCGTTTGCGCCTCAGTCGAGTGACCTAAGAATTTACGCGCTGCTTCAATACCTTCCTTTTTATATCGCTCAGTGGCTGCGTAAGGGCGTATATCCTTTAGCTGCCATCTGCGTTGTAATTTCGCATTATCTCTGGCTAGTCCAAACCAATACTTAATTGAGCCATTTAATGTGAGAGGCTGGCCGTTATTATCAAACAATATCGGTGGATCAATTAGCGTCACTTTTGATGCTGATATCAATTTCTTTCTACGATCAATCAATGCTCGCATATCCTTGCCTATCGTAACGCGCTTTATCTTCTGCGTCTTTGGCATGCGGTAGACCAGCTCATCACCATTATCATGCGAGAAACGAAAGCTGATCGCCTCAGCAGGCCGCGTTCCAGCCATGTAGAGCATATCCATTAAATCCTGAATAAAGTCCGGCGCAACGTCATGCACGGCTTTATACTCTCTAGGCGTGATCAATATATCTCGATGCTCTTTAACTTTGTATTGCCTGGTGGTTCCGGTGATCGGGTTTTCACTTACACATAATCCACGAAGCTTAGCCCAATTAAACAGCACTGATATAAACTTGATTTCTTTCTTTGCACCCACTTGAGAGTTGCGAGTTTCAAAGTATTGCAAAAACCATTGCGGCTTAAATGTATCAATATCAATGTGAGCAAACACAGGCTCTAAGTGCCTCCAATAATTTCTACGATCTAAAATCGTACGCTGGGACAGCTTTGAGATATGCGTTTTTTCCGCCCATTTCATATATTGAATATAAATAGCCCCAAGCGTGTTGCCGGTATATTTCTCAACCTTGACGCCTTCTATTTCTCCCCACTTCTGTTTTGCTTTGGCAAAATCTGTACCTAGCGGTTCAAGCTCGCGCTTACCTTCATTATCCCGAGGATGTTCGTAATAGTATGCGGTTTGAGTACCACGCTTCTTGGTATGCCAATGACGCTTCACCATGCGAGGCGGTAGCCTTGGATGATTAACTTTCATCTTTGTCACGATACGTTCTCAAACCGTGGCTGATTTGAGGGTTGAAGCTGCATTTCACTTGTTTTTAGGCCAGATAATCTTAGCCTAAGGTAGTGTCGTCCTATGATTATGCTGTTACACCGATTGATTTCAAATATCCACCCTCGGTCTCTAAGCCAATTAGTTTGAGCTGTTAGGTGCTTGGCGCCAGTCAAATGTTGAACTTCTTCTTGAGTGAGAAATTCCCTGCTAATGTCTGAATAATCCATACAATCTAGTCCGCAATGTGTAGAGTTGTCTTTCGACTTAGCTTTAGGATGACACATAAGTCTCGTTCGCTTAAGTCAAGAGGGCAAAATAGTGAGCTTTTGACAAGGATTACGATAAGTCTATGAATCTACAATAAAAAATATTTATCGTGTGTAGTAGATATAGGTGTGTATTACACATCTATCGGTTTAGACTGTTGTTGTGTGAAAGAATAATTGGAAATTCTAATGGTGAATGGGTCTTTATACAAAGCGCTGTCTTTCTAGCTGAGATCATTTTCAGGCAATCGTGTTGCTCTCGGCTGTAAACTGGTGGACTTGAGTGAAAACTAGTATGTTTACGTGCCAACGTGGGCCTTGGCATTTTAATGCCAGTAAAAAAACAACCAGACCTCTACAGGAACAATAGCATGACAAGCACCCAACAACGCGCCGCCCTGCAACGCCAAATCTGGCAGATTGCAAATGATGTTCGCGGCTCAGTCGATGGCTGGGATTTTAAGCAATATGTGCTCGGCACCTTGTTTTATCGGTTTATCAGTGAAAACTTCGCCAGCTACATCGAGGGTGGTGATGACAGCATTAACTACGCCGTGCTTGACGATAATGTTATTACGGATGAGATCAAAGATGATGCCATCAAGACCAAAGGTTATTTCATCTACCCAAGCCAGCTGTTTACAAACATTGCCAAGGGTGCGAATACCAACGAAAGTTTAAACACCGATTTGGCAAACATCTTTTCGGACATCGAAAATTCTGCCAATGGTTATCCGTCCGAGCCAGACATTAAAGGCCTGTTTGCTGATTTTGATACCACCAGTAACCGCCTTGGTAATACTGTAAAGGACAAAAACTTACGTCTGGCATCCGTACTGAAAGGTGTGGCGGGTTTGGAGTTTGGTGATTTTGAAGGCAGCCAGATAGATTTATTTGGTGATGCCTACGAATATCTCATTTCAAACTATGCAGCGAACGCCGGTAAATCCGGTGGCGAGTTTTTCACGCCGCAACATGTCTCAAGATTGATTGCCCAGCTTGCCATGCACAAGCAAACCAGTGTCAATAAAATATATGACCCTGCAGCAGGCTCTGGCTCACTGCTACTGCAAGCCAAAAAGCATTTTGATGCCCATATCATTGAAGAAGGCTTTTTCGGTCAGGAAATCAATCACACCACGTATAACCTGGCGCGGATGAATATGTTTTTGCACAACATCAACTACGACAAGTTCAATATGATGCTGGGGAATACGTTGACTGACCCGCACTTTGGTGAAGATAAACCTTTTGATGCCATTGTCTCCAATCCGCCTTACAGTGTGAAATGGATTGGCTCTGATGATCCCACCCTGATAAATGATGAGCGCTTTGCCCCTGCTGGCGTATTAGCTCCCAAGTCCAAGGCTGACTTTGCTTTTGTGCTTCATGCGCTTAGTTATCTCTCTAGCAAAGGCCGTGCAGCGATTGTCTGCTTCCCGGGTATTTTTTACCGTGGCGGTGCCGAGCAGAAAATCAGAAAGTATCTGGTTGATAACAATTATGTAGAAACGGTTATTTCAATGGCACCAAATCTCTTTTATGGCACCACCATCGCCGTAACGATTCTTGTGCTGTCCAAACATAAGAGCAATACCACTACCCAGTTTATTGAAGCCAGCAGTCTCTTTAAGAAAGAGACCAATAACAACACGCTCACCGATGAGCACATTCAGAAAATCATGGATGTGTTCGATAGCAAAGCCAATGTTGACCACTTGGCAAAATCAGTGACGATTGAAGACATCGCTGATAATGACTACAACCTGTCAGTTAGTAGTTATGTGGAAGTACTGGATAACCGCGAAATCATCGACATCACAACGCTTAACGCTGAACTTAAAGCCACGGTCGCCAAAATCGACCAGCTGCGGACAGATATTGATGCCATTTTGGGTGAAATTGAAGGCGAGGAGTCTTAGGGATGAGCAGCGTGAGTTTTTTGGAAAAGCTGTTGGATGGGGTTGAAGTGGCTTGTAAGCCGCTGGGAGAAATCGCAATAGTTCAACGAGGAGCTTCTCCTAGACCAATTGCACAATTCATCACTGACGATGACGATGGGGTTCCGTGGATAAAAATTGGTGATACAGAACCTGGCTCTAAATATGTTCAAAAAACGGCACAAAAAATCACCAAGGAAGGCGCTAAAAAATCCAGAATATTGAATAAGGGTGATTTTATTATCTCTAACTCGATGAGTTTTGGTCGCCCATATATACTCAATATTACCGGAGCCATTCATGATGGATGGGCTTCAATTAGTGGTTTTAGGGATAAGTTAAACTCAGATTTTCTTTACCATTATTTAGCTTCAAAAAGTGTTCAAAATTATTGGCTAAGCAAAATTAATAGCGGCTCTGTAAGTAATTTGAATGCTGACATTATCAAAACTCTACTTGTGCCCATCCCCTGCCCAGAAAACCCCAAAAAATCGCTTGAAATCCAAGCCGAAATCGTTCGCATACTGGACACCTTCACCGAGCTGACAGCCGAGCTTAGCATGCGAAAAAAACAATACAACTACTATCGCGATAAGTTGTTGACGTTTGAAGATGGGGAGGTTGAGTGGAGGACTTTGAGTGAGATTGCGGAGTACTCAAAAACACGTATCAGCTTTGACCAACTTGATGAAAGGAATTATGTGGGGGTAGACAACCTTCTGCAAAACCGTGCCGGAAAAGTTGAATCTAATTATGTACCAATTTCAGGAAATTTAACTGAATACCGAGAAGACGATATATTGCTTGGCAATATTAGGCCTTACCTGAAGAAAATATGGCACGCTGACTGCTATGGTGGAACCAATGGCGATGTACTAGTCATCCACATAACTGATAAGAAAGTCATGTCGAGGTATTTATATCAAGTATTGGCTAATGATCGGTTTTTTGAGTACAACATGCAGCATGCCAAGGGGGCGAAAATGCCTCGCGGCAAAAACCAAAAATCATGGAATACAGCATCCCTATTCCAAAGAAGGCAGAGGAACAAGAGCGTATCGTAGACATCCTTGACAAATTCGATGCCCTAACCAACTCCATCACCGAAGGCTTACCCCGCGAAATCGAGTTGCGCCAGAAGCAATATGAATATTACCGTGATTTGCTGTTGAGCTTTCCCAAACCAGCCGAATCGGAAGCGATGAGCGCATAAGGAAGGAATTCTATGACCAAACATCTTAGCGTACAAGACCAAACCACAGAATTTTTGCTATATACCGTCCCCAATGGCGAGATAAAAGTTGAGGTGCTGCTCAGTGATGAAACCATTTGGCTGACACAAAAGCGCATGGCAGAACTCTTTGGTGTGGGAGTACCAGCAATCTCGAAGCATTTAGAGAATATATATGCCAGCGGTGAATTAGATCAAAGTTTAACCATTTCCATTTTGGAAACAGTTCAACAAGAAGGTAAGCGAGAAGTAAAACGCAAGCTGGAATACTACAATCTCGATGCGGTGATATCTGTCGGTTATAGGGTTAATTCAGCCCAAGCAACCCAGTTCCGTATCTGGGCGACCCAGCTGATAAAAGAGTACATCATCAAAGGCTTTGCCATGGATGATGAACGCCTGAAAAATGGCCGTTACTTTGGTAAAGACTACTTTAAAGAGCTGCTGGAGCGCGTTCGCTCCATTCGGGCAAGCGAAAGACGTATCTATCAACAAATCACCGACATTTTTGCCGAGTGCAGCATCGATTACGATCCTAAATCTGAGACTACGCGGCTGTTTTATGCCCATGTGCAGGACAAATTTCATTTTGCTATTACTGGCCATACGTCAGCTGAAATAATTTCGTTGAAAGCCGATGCCAATAAACCTTTGATGGGCATGACCACCTATAAAAATGCTCCGGCCGGCCGTGTATTAAAGTCCGATACCATCATTGCCAAGAACTATTTATCTGAGAATGAAATTAAGCAGCTGGAACGCACGGTATCGTCATTTTTCGATTACATTGAAGGCATTATTGAGCGCCGCAATACTTTTACTATGGAAGCTTTTGCTGACAGTGTAGACAAGTTTTTGGCGTTTAATGAATATCAGATTTTGGAAGGCTATGGTCGAGTATCAAGAAAAGTGGCTGAACAAAAAGCTCTCCAACAGTACGAGCAATTTAACAAGCAACAAAAAATCGAGTCCGATTTTGACCGTGAGATGAAAAAGCTGTTGCAGAAAAAGGATTCAAAGGAATGACCTCATACAAAACCATCGCCGAGTCGAAAAACTTTATCGTACTCGAAAAGTACTCCAGGGAATGGGCGGTAGCTGAAAGCTACCAAAGCGAGGGCGACTTAGAACGCGAGCTGATTCAGGATTTAGTCAATCAAGGCTATGAATACCTGCCAAAGCTCACCAATCCCGAATCCATGCTGGGCAATATACGAACGCAGCTTCAGTCACTCAATAACGTTACCTTCTCTGAAGGTGAATGGCTGCGTTTTGTAGAAACTTATCTTGATAAACCCAGTGATGGTATTACCGACAAAACCCGCAAAATTCACGAAGACTATATCCATGACTTCACGTTTGACGATGGCCGTATTCAGAACATCTACCTACTGGATAAAAAGAACGTAACCCGTAACAAAGTTCAGGTCATCAAGCAGTTTGAGCAGTCCGGTAGTCACGCCAACCGTTATGACGTCACCATTCTGGTCAATGGACTGCCACTGGTGCAGATTGAGCTGAAAAAACGTGGCGTAGCTATCCGTGAAGCCTTTAATCAGGTGCATCGCTACAGCAAAGAGAGCTTTAATAGCGAGCATTCGTTGTTTAAATATTTGCAGCTGTTTGTGATTTCCAATGGCACCGATACCCGTTATTTCGCCAATACAGTCACGCGCAACAAGAATAGCTTTGACTTCACTATGAACTGGGCTAAAGCGGATAACAGTCTCATCAAAGACCTCAAAGACTTCACTGCTACCTTCTTCCAGAAAAACACCTTACTTAATGTACTGCTACATTATTCAGTGTTTGATACCAGCGATACCTTGCTTGTTATGCGGCCTTATCAAATCGCAGCCACCGAGCGGATCTTATGGAAGGTCAACAGCTCGTATGAAGCCAAAAACTGGAGCAAGCCTGAAGGTGGCGGCTTTATCTGGCACACCACAGGCTCAGGTAAAACCCTGACCAGCTTCAAGGCGGCACGTCTGGCTACAGAGCTTGCCTATATCGACAAGGTGTTTTTTGTCGTGGATCGCAAAGACCTCGATTTTCAAACGATGAAAGAATACCAACGCTTCTCCCCCGATAGCGTGAATGGCTCTGACAGCACTGCAGGCTTAAAGAAAAACTTGGTCAAAGACGATAACAAAATCATCGTCACTACCATCCAAAAACTCAACAATCTGATGAAAAGCGAAGGTGACCTTGAGGTTTATAACAAGCAGGTCGTATTTATATTCGATGAGTGCCATCGCAGCCAGTTCGGTGAAGCTCAGAACAATCTGCAGAAGAAATTCAAGAAATATTATCAATTCGGTTTCACCGGCACACCTATATTTCCGGTAAACGCATCCGGCGCTGAAACGACTGCCAGCGTGTTTGGTAAAGAATTGCATTCTTATGTCATCACTGATGCCATTCGTGATGAAAAGGTGCTCAAATTTAAGGTCGACTACAACGATGTGCGTGTGAAGTTTAAGGCTATTGAAACAGAGCAGGATGAACAAAAACTTAATGCAGCTGAAAACAGAGAAGCGCTTCAGCATCCGGAGCGTATTCGAGAAATATCCGAATACATTCTTAAAAACTACCGGCAGAAAACCCATCGGCTGCAACCTAATGCCAAGGGCTTTAATGCCATGTTTGCGGTGAGCAGTGTTGAAGCTGCAAAGCTCTACTACGAGTCGCTGAATAATCTTCAGAAAGACAGTGAGAAACCACTGAAAATCGCCACTATCTTCTCGTTTGCAGCCAACGAGGAGCAGAATATGGTGGGCGCTATACCTGATGAGAGCTTTGATGTCTCGGCCATGAATAGCAGCGCCAAGGAGTTTCTAAACGCTGCGATAGCTGACTATAACGCTTATTTCAAAACCAGCTTCAGCGTAGACAGCAATGGCTTTCAAAACTATTACCGAGATCTCGCCAAGCGAGTTAAAGACAAAGACATCGACCTGCTGATTGTCGTGGGCATGTTCCTAACTGGCTTTGATGCGCCGTCGCTCAATACCTTGTTTGTTGACAAGAATCTTCGCTATCACGGACTGATGCAGGCCTTTTCGCGAACCAACCGTATTTATGACGCCACCAAGACCTTTGGCAATATCGTCACTTTCCGAGATTTGGAAAAAGCCACGGTTGAAGCCATCACCCTGTTCGGCGATAAAAACACCAAAAACGTGGTGCTGGAGAAAAGCTACACAGAGTATATGGAAGGGTTTACAGATGCAGTCACCGGTGAAGCTAGGCGTGGTTTTATGGATGTGGTGACTGAGCTGGAACAGCGTTTTCCCGATCCGGCCAACATTGAAAAAGAGTCAGATAAGAAAGACTTTGCCAAACTCTTTGGCGAATACCTGCGAGTCGAAAACATCCTGCAAAACTATGATGAATTTGCCAGTCTGAAAGCACTGCAAGACGTTGATATCAGTGACCCAGAAGCTGTCGAGGCTTTTAAAGCTGAGCATTACCTAAATGATGAGGATTTTGCGACGCTGCAGACCATCAGAATGCCTGTTGAACGTAAAGTCCAGGACTATCGATCTACCTACAACGATATTCGAGATTGGCTGCGCCGTGAAAAGGCAGGTGAAGAGCAATCCAAATCCAAGATTGACTGGGATGATGTCGTGTTTGAGATCGACTTGCTCAAATCCCAAGAAATCAACTTAGACTACATTCTGGAACTTATCTTTGAGCACAACAAGAAAACCAAAACTAAAGCCGAATTGGTAGAAGAAGTGCGCCGGGTGATTCGGGCAAGTCTGGGTAATCGCGCTAAAGAAAGTCTGGTGGTCGACTTTATTAACCGTACCAACCTTGATGAGCTGGGTGATAAGTCAGGCGTCATTGAAGCCTTCTTTGCCTTTGCCCAAGCCGAACAGCAGCGCGAGGCAAATGAGCTGATTAACGATGAAAGCCTGAACAACGAGGAAGCACGTCGTTACATCGCGACATCACTTAAGCGTGAGTATGCCAGCGAAAATGGCACTGAGCTTAACGCCATTTTGCCAAAAATGAGTCCATTGAACCCACAGTACCTCACCAAGAAGCAAAGCGTCTTTCAGAAGATTGCGGCGTTTGTTGAAAAGTTTAAGGGCGTGGGCGGTAAGCTTTGGTAATCTGTTTAGTCAATACTGTTGAGCAATGTCTCAATGCCATAAACTGAGGGGCAGTTATCCATAGCCCTTATCCTTAAGCATCACCATACAGTGAATTATGAAATGACCAAAGTGGTAGGAGGCATAGTAGAAATCTGGTGTACTGGTACATCTTTAAAGTTTCCCTCTCGTATGTCTTGAACGTATGACTTCAGTATTCCAGTCCCTTACGATTAGTTATGATCTGCCTTCAAAGCGATATGAGGAAACAGTGGTCTCTTGGTGCGTATTGCTTTATCTTAGTTATTCTTCTGAATGAACTGCTCTTATGTTATTGAAGTGTATAATAAATAATACTACCTACTGTACAGAACAACTTGGCTATATTAATAGTATATATGGTCCATTATATGTCTACTGTTTATAGCTTCTCTCCCCACGCGATTAAACATTCTTCTCTGGATGAAACGCTGACTTATTGGTGAGAAAGTTAAGGGTTGAACGAAGTATGTGTTGATAACTTAGGCCGCCTTAAGATTATCGTCGCTTGTTTTAGGCCGTCTCAGACTCATACCATAGTTTCGTCCAGGTGCGTTATCCTTTGAATACGCTTTGCAGAAGTAGCTAAGCCTTGTGAAGGCAAACAGTAAGCTATTAATTTCACGCGGGTTAATGTAGCTCCACTCAGGGTAAAAGAAATCATCAGAGTTTTCCTTGTCTTCTGGGTAGGTCACCTCCATAGCTGAAAACTTGTCACTTTCTTGGATAACCTGTTCAAGATATTCTCTCACCATCTTGGCAATTGGCTCACCATCCACAAAAGCACGCTTAGGAATGAGAATTATCAGGTGATAATGACAGGTCCTCTGGGCGTTATTTGACACTTCTCGGGCCCAAAAATGAAGAATTTCACTGTAGTCTAGCGTGGTATTACGCATGGTCTTTTGTTTAAAATTACGGATCAGCGCTGACAGGAGTTTATTTACTTGCTTCTTCTGGTGAATAATGGGCTTGAAAACGATGTAAGATTCCTCAAGACTGAGAAGCGCTTCAGCAATATTCTCAAGCTGGGACGTGTTGAAACCAAGAAATGATTTAGCTCCCTTGTAAAGCGGCCAATGCCAGTTGCGGTAATAAAACTTGGTTGATTTTGTAATCCTGTTATCTGCCATTTCCTTAACCTCGATTTATCTTACTGTATTTATCATTATTTCAGCTGGACAACCGTCTGTTAATACTTGGCAAATTAAAAAAACTATCCGAACAGCGCTCTTTAACCAATTACCCACCAAAATGTTTTAGCGGTAAAGGTCCCCGGCGAACAATCTCTGGGTTAATAGTCTCTCATCGATATACATAGGTGCCTCAAGGATTTAATAGCTAGATACCATTCGACAATGGGCCTTCGGATTTCATTGTGAGTAATGTTAATAGGTAATTTTCTGAGAAAAGCACAAATGCTTCGCTGCAGGCCGTCAAAGATAAAGCAGCTGATGAGGTGAAAAGATATTGCGAAAGCGTTGATCAGTTAAATGAATAACTGAAAGCTGAAACAGCATAAACATCACGAATCAAGCGGCGTGTTGTTGAGATGGAAAAGCAGCTGAAGGACAACAAGTAAGATAGCTACAGCTGGTTACGGATGAAGTAATGACAAAATGATAAAATTATCATTTGTTCTTTTTAACATAGCCCTCAACCAGCTCGGTCAGTACCTCTCGCACTTTCCTTTTGTTACTGACGCAGGCCAGCTTAAATTCGTCACGAAGGCTTTCGGGTACTTCAAAATTGATTCTAACCAACTGCTCTGCAGTTAGTTCAGATTCTAATTTTTGTTTGTTTCTAACGGAAGTAGACCGTTCAGGCATTTTGAAACCACTTCTACTCATTGGAATGCTTCCTCAATTTCATCGGTTAAAGCCTCGACTTCCAACCGAGCTGATTTATTAATATCTGAACCAGTTTTGCCAATAGTGATACCACGGGCATAAGCCGTTTTGATAGATAGCTCTGACTTAAATGCTGGTAACGCCATCTCGCCAATGACTTCTTCGACTTCACTAGCCAGGATGGTTCTTCTGTTCACTTGGTTGATTAAGAATGCTGCCGCCGGCAGTCCATCGGTGACTTCCTGACGTGTTTTTATTAAATCAACTAAATCGCGAGTACCCCAAATATCCGGACCGGATGGTGCGATAGGGATAATAACCAGATCGGAAGCCTTCAAGGTGCTGACGATCAATTTCTCCAGCTTGGCTGCGCCATCTATGACAATCCAGTCATAATCTTTCGACATGCGCTCAACATCCTTGGTGATATTCTCATTAGAGATCCCCACCACAGAAAAATAAGAACCGTCGGTTACCGATGCCCAATCCTGACTTGTACCTTGTGGATCACTATCGATATGTAAAACACGATAACCGCGTTTGTGCAATTCTGCAGACACATGAATCGACACGGTCGTTTTACCCACGCCACCTTTCGAATTCATGAATGAAATAACAGGCATAACACGCTCCAAAGAAAACATAGAGATAATGTACCAGATAATGAACAAATGATAAAATTATCATTTGTTCATTATAGTTAAGATTACCTATCCTTCGTGCAACATTTAAAAAGTTTTCAATTTTGCTGTCAGGTAAGCCCGCAAACTATCGACGTCAAAATGTGAAGCATGCAGCATGGATTTAACTGGTTAATAACACAGAAATCCACCGGAAGAATACAGCGCCGGATGCCTCAGTCTTGGAAGAGTTTCTTCCACAGATTTCGAATACCCTGATTGTATACTTATGGCAACAAATTTGGCTTTATCATGCGGAATAGAGCGACGATGATGTTCGCCAGTAAAAATTCCAATACTTTACATAGTCACACCTTAAAGATAGGTCAAAGCCTATCGCTTAAATGATGAGTGTCAGTTGTAAAATAGAGCTATTTCAAATAGCTATCATGTTGACCATATTTAATACCGTTATTACGACTTTTTTGGAGTTACACTTCTGGTTCTATGTGAATAGGGTGAGCGATGCTTTACTCTTATTAAAGAGAGTATCTCTTCGACTTCAACGCCTGGTAATATGAACAAAGCAGAACCTTTACCAGAGCGTCTATCTCCATACACTTCGACTGATTCAGTTGATTGATGGCCCATAAGGTAGGCAACGAAAACCCGATCGATTCCAGCTCCTTTTAAAGTACTACCAAGTGTATGACGATATGAGTAAATGGTGGGCCGAGCTTTGCGTTTAGGAAAAGTTTTCTCAGATACATATTCAATCGCTAATTGTAACGTTCTGGTTGGGACATCTCTCACTGCTTCGATTGCAACTTCCATACTTTTCGCAATTTCTGGATCCTCTATGTAAATGGTTCTATCTATCCCTCGATCTCCTCTTTTTTTGGAGCCAATGATTAGGAATTTTTGTTCGTCGACTAGCAGAATGTCACTCATCTCGGATGGGCGGCATCCAAAATATCGTGCGATGTAAAGTGTTGAGGCAGCGAGCCAATTTCGTAATCTGTAACTTGTCCGCAACATCGCCTCGAATTCCTCATGTGTCACGTTTTTACAGCGGTCTTGTTTCGATTTCTTGACATGAGCATCTGGGTTCTTAGTTTGTCTAACTACTTGAGCTCCTGATGTGTTCCCTATGCTCCACCAATAGGTAGCCAATGCTCCTCGAATATTGCGCCATGAACCATTTTTGTAGTGTGGTGCACCTTGCTTAAGGAAGTGCAGCGTTTCTTCCAACGAGGGAACTCGATTACCAAAATGTTTTGTGTTGAATGAGTGTGCCATTTTTATTCGTTTTTCTAACGTGTTGGGTTTAAGATCTTCATACATGTGAATGTCCTTTATTTCGTGGGCTAAAAGGTCAAAATCGTTACACATAACTTCGTTCAATTATGGAGACCACATGCTTACGCCCCACATACATTCAGGTGAATGTATGTGTCAGTAAGCCTGTTATTTTTTCAATCATGAATCGCTGTAAGTTCACGATTTAGGTCTCCTCTCTTTCGGGTATATGGGTGTAACTACTAATATGAATATCCATTCTACTCAATTGTATTTAAGCTTATTTTGAGCCGAAGTTTTATCCGATTAAGGTATACCAAGTGATTACAGTCAGATGAGTGTAAAAAGTAATCACTCGGACGATGAGAAATTAGGAAGATGCGTGATGAAAGTCACAATTATGGAGGGGATATTCATCACCGGTAATCACATAAGCGGTTAAAGGTGTATTGGATTGAATTAATTATCTTCCTCTAGTGTTTTTAGATTGAAAATGCTTACTATGTGAGTATGAAAATCATCGATAAAATTTTTCAAATTTCTGATCTACATTCTGAGCGTGACATCACCTCGATTGATGTTCCTGACTCTGCAGATGTGATTGTCGTGGCAGGTGACATCGTTTATCCAGAAATCGTATTTGAACATTTCAATAAATTCGGGAAGCCGATCGTAGCTGTACTCGGAAATCACGATTTCTGGGGGCGAGATGTCCAAGACGCCGTTACTACTATTAAGGAAATTGCATCTCAATATCCCGACTGTCACGTACTTGATGATGAAAAACTTGTTATCGGTGACACGCGATTTGTCGGATCAACATTTTGGACCAACTATGGCCACTGGCATCCAAGGCTGGTATTAGAGTGTGAACGTTGGATTAATGATTATATTCAAATCGGAGCTGAGTCTTGGTTTTTAAATCCTGAGCACCGTCATTTTGCCGAAAATAAGGTTGAAGAGTTACTGGCAAAAAGTGCGGGGATGCACCCATGGGTCAGGGAAACTATTCAGAATAGCTGGACCATAGACGGCATCTCAGAAAAAGAACAATTCCACCCAATAATTGCATTATGGTTGCATGAAAAATCACTGAAGTTTATTGAGAAAACCCTCACTGCGCCTTTCGAAGGCAAAACAGTTATTGTGACCCATCACGCCCCAACTCTGGAGTTAGTCAGAGACTCTGAGCTGGGCCGTCGTGAAATTGATTTGCATGCCTATAACCATCTTCAGGTTCCTAACCGCGAAGCGATGGATGGCCACATAACCGCTATGCGAATTGGTGGCTATGGAAATCCCTATGAGCAAAAATTTATTAAGCCAGGTGAAGGCGGGCGCCCAGGGGTAAGGCTACAATTGTTTAACCAAGATGCGGCGCACCCATTAGAGGGGACGGGCGAACTTACTAATTTTGATGTATGGCTCCATGGACATAACCATAAAGCCGTTAGTTATGGCTTTGCAGGTAAACGGTTTTCGGTAAATGCACAGTCCAATTATCACTTCTCGCTAATTGAGGACAACAAGCTTGTCCGACATGATGATGATGCGAAAAACTGTGATTGGTATGCGAAGACTATTCAGAATGCCGTTAATAGTTTGAATGCTTTAATAAAGAAAGCTCAAAAGTGGGTGCCACTCGATCTGGCCAGTGAATTGGAAATCCAATCAGACCAGGTAAAGAGAGCTGTGATTCGAGACTTGGTTAAGATAAATTCCGATGTACTGCAGTTAATGGATGCTCTGGTTATAGATGTCTGCAGGATCACAGGGGATAGTGCTTATCTTTTGAGTAGAGATATCGCTGCAAATCCAATGCAAAAGAGTATTTTCTTCTCTGAGTTATGCCTCACTGGCAGCTTAGAGTTTGATGACAGATGGGAAAAGTACTTGGGAAAGTCCAACATTATAGAATTCATTGAATTTCTGAAAGAGTGCCGTCAAACCATCGAAAATTTAAGGCAATAAGTTGTTCATTTCAGAATATTGCTTACATCACTGAGTCGTTTATAAAATCGATTGGTATCTCCATAATACTGTGAGAATGCCCATTCCGTTCGCTGCTGGAATTCATTTTTACTGAAACCTCCCACTTCAGACAACTTCAAGATATCGGCAATCCTGGTACTATCGGGCACAACGTCACTCAACCTGCTGACAGCAAGGTCAAGCGCCGATATAACTTTCAATCTGATGTTTCTGTTTTGGCCTATTAAACCTATATCTATTGCAGTTAAAGAGTCAGTGAATACAAATTCATTTACATCATTATATTTACGATTGATGTTAAGAGTTTGTTCGATGCAGTTACTATAAAATTTCACTTCAAAATCGGGTCGAATGATAATCCCCGAATCAAAATTTATATCAAGGGAGTCAGGGACGCCTAATAACGTGTAGTAGTGAAAAGCAGCATCACCAGCTAACACAGCTGACACCGGACGTTTTATTTCCCCTAACTCATCGCTGAGCTTTTCTAAAAGACTTATTGTGGCGTGCCAGAAATCAGTGTTAACTTGTTTCATATTGAGCCTTTGTCCAAGCAACTAATATGTGAAGAGCAATGAAAAAAACACCTAAAGCCAGTCAGGTTTCGGGCATGCAAGAAGTTCGTAAAAATAAGGTTGAACTCCAGCAAGCAACCAATGAACGAGCAAGAGCGGCGTCTTTGTCTGAATCCAATAAAGTCATAGAAGATAATCTGTGCATTAATCCAGAACGCATAAAACTATTGAATCCAGCATTTGGACGTAAAATTCAGGATTAGTACTATAACTCTATCACCCACGATGGATCGAAGGGCTGATGATCGGGAACCCTCTCGCTTGGATAGCCGCATTGATTACTTACCAGTCTACATTTACCAATATGCGTATCAAGATTCGAGTGGCTGTGGCCATATATCCACAAATTAGCCTGCTCAACCAGATTATCCATTTTCGTTAAAAAACACGCGCTGACTTCATCAAATTCAAAACGCTTATGCTGAGTTAACCGGCTTGGGCCATGATGCGTTACCACCACAGTCTTTCCATCAAATGGAGTAGCAAGCTGCTCAGTTAGCCACTTGCGAGACTTAGTGTGGAATGAGATTTGATCTGCGGGTTTTAATCGGCGTTCACCATACTTAATAACTTTAAAATCGTTTAGCATTCCAGCAAACATTAGGTTTCTCTCAATACTGATTGAGCCATCACCAGTAAAGTCGACCCATAACGTACAACCCAAGAACCTCACACCGCCAATCACAACCGAATCATTTTCCAAAAAATGAACATTGTCATATTTGGCCGCTTCATCACGCATGGCCTGCAATGTTGAAAAATATTCATGACGATAATATTCGTGATTTCCTGCAACATAAATGACAGGCGCGCCGCCTGTTTCTGCCAATTCAGCAGCAAATTTAATTCCACTGTCGTGTTTATGAATGTCGCCTGCCAAAATACGCACATCGGCTTCAACCAGCTCTAATGGCAGCTCATTAGAAACGCGAGGCATTTCCAGATGTAAATCTGATGCAAATTGAATTTTCATAGGGATGCCTCAAAATTGATGAAAGGTAATAATTTGGCGATGTTTAACGCGTCATCAATACCTCGATGCTCTGTACCAACAAATGGAAGGTCGTGAAATTTCAATGCATTTTGTAGCCCGCCACGACGTGCATTAGCCCGGCCTTTACGCCAAAATGGCTTTAGGTTTAGATGTGGTGAATAACCAAATATAGGTGTTTGACCATGATGCCGACTCTCGGCATCCAATTGTTTGCGATCGTAATTACCCCAGGAGCCCCAAGCAAACAAACTGTAGGGTGAAAGCCACTCATCAATTTGTTTCACCGCTTCAAGATAAGGCGGAGCAGCGTCAACATCTTGCTGGGTAATAGTGGTTAATTCAGTACAAAAAGTACTGAGAATAGGGTGTTTAACAGGTCTGACCATGAATGACCTGGAATCAATTATGATGCCATCCGTTTGAGCGAGCGTACAGCCGAATTCGATGATTTCCATCTCATCAACTGTCTGTGGCCTGCCAGGTGAAATGATTTTATCCTGCCAGCAAGTGGCCTCCAGATCGACAACCAGAATCAAGCTTTTGTTGTCCATGACTCAACCCCAATAATGAAGTCGAAATTATAACGTCAACACTCAGAAAACTTTAGTCCATGTGTAATAGCCGAGTCTCATTTGAATTGCCCAAAATTCAGAAAACTAGTCCCCAAGATCGAGTTTAGGGGGAATTTCAGCGAGATTGTCTAATATGGTAATGCACCCTCTATACACTTGAGCATATTTTGGGGTGGGATCATGTGTGATTCCCGATTGGCCATGTGTAATAGCCGAAGCTGTTTTTATTTGTTTTATGGCTTAAATACAGGTTGTTTGCGCTAAATCATGAGCATTGCAATCCATGATATTCCTCATGTTTCATGTGTTATTCCCGACTAGCCATGTGTAATATCCGAAAATCCATGTGTGATAGCCGAGCCTGTCATGTGTATTCTCCGAGTCTATTAACAACTTATCAACAACCGCGTTTTTACTGGGGCTGCACGTATATAGAAAGCGTTTTTTGAGGACTCCATGTGTGATGGCCGAGAGGTTTTGGATATGTATCATGTGCGATTCCCAACAGTCATGTGTGATAGCCGAATGGCTCTGGACGTGTTTATCAAGGGTAATTCCCGGCAGTCATGTGTAATAGCTGATAAAGCAAATAGGGCGGATTTCAAGTGTAATGCCCGAACTCTATGTGTGATAGCCGAACAGGTGTAGGCCCTGATGATTGTTAATCTTTAGAGGGTTTAGACGTATTTAACCAAGCTTCTATGTGTAATAGCCGACAAAGCAATTAGGGCTGATCTCATGTGTGATTCCCGATTAGCCATGTGTAATAGCCGAAGCTGTTTTTTTTGAGATGACCGGCATGTGTAATTCCCGATGCTTATTAGCTTAATTCCCGTCACGCTCCATCATAAAGTCTTCACCAACACCTTCCCCATGAAAAAAATCATCCCATGATGCGCCTACAGGCGTAATGATCCTTGATCTGCCCTTAACCACGACCTCCACCTGTTGCACGCCATCCGGAAACGCAACCTGGCCTGGCATTTCTACCGCCTGGCAGCCATTAATGTTTAAAATACGCGTCTTTTGCATGATAGATGCTCCTAAACTCAATACTAATGTGGCCACGGTAATGACACTCCTTAATAACCACTGCTAAGCTACACTTCAATTCTCCCCAGACCTTAGGGTGATATTAAAGGATGACACAATCCGATTAACTCATTCACCCTCTCAATATCAACCACATCACCAATATCGCTGACCTGAATATTTGGCACAGGTTTGGATTTAAACTCACAGAAATTAATCAGCAGATCGAACAGAGATCTCTCATAATCAGCAGCCCAGACAACAGGGAGCCTGACTCCGTATCGTGCGATGGTTTCATTTGCGTCCCATAGACCAGTAGCACCCAACAGTTCATTGGTAGATGCTGGGTCTCGACCGGCAATTATCCAGCTCTCTGGGTTTGATAATGTGCTGGAATACCAGAGGGCAGGAATGTTATCGCTCGGCCTGGGTATCGATAGGCCAGTTGCAGCCGTTAGATAATGCGTTGGGCCAACTTGAGATAATAAATCGCTAAGTCTTTTTATGTCATAGACCATGATGAAACACTCGCATATATAACGGTTAAGTTTATATGATTATTTGAGGTGCGATTGTTTGTGCTACAAAACAGCACAATAAACTAATGGAGGATCACGACAGATATTTAGATAAAAGATATTATATTACAACGATTTATCATGAATTGTTTACAGGGGCGAGGCGATTAATGCCTTCAAAACAACACAATAAACTAATGGGTGAACACGAAATACTTTAATTGATTTTAATCAACCATCATGCTTTCTGCCGGATACGGATTTAGAAACTGCCGTGTATTTTCAGCAGGAGCAGATAGCCAAGCCTCGTAATCATCATTCTGAAGGATGACGATCATTCTTTTTTCTTTTTGAGGTTGGTGGTAATGCTTCATGAAATCGTGTTGATCGGCATTAATTGTCAACATGGTAAAACTATGCAAATCCTGTCCATCTTTTGGATTTCGCCACACAGACCATAAGCCGGCGATGCCCATTGGTTTACCATCAGTGCGAACTATTCGTGTGGCCACGGCCTTGCCAGAGCGCCAGTCCGGTTCATAAATCGCTTCAGCTGGAATGATGCAGTGCCTGGCTTGTTTCCAAGCCTCACGAAAGCTGGGCTTGGTATCGGCTGTTTCTGAACGGGCATTGAAAGTGTTACGAGCAATTTTAGTATCTTTAGCCCAGTGGGGAATGAGCCCAAAGCTGCCTACTAATAATTCATTTTGTGGAACGGCCTCATCACCGACATCAGCATATTCATGTTCGCGAATGAATGGACCGATGTAGCCTGGCCAGAGGCTATCTTTTAAATCTAAAGGCAGCTGTGGCTCGACACCAAAGTAGGTATCGAGCTTTGCAGGATCGAGCACTGGATCAAAGTGTGAGCACATGATCTTATAGTAGCAGTTAAATTTTCAGTAATCGAAAGCTAATGATGTGCTAGAGTCACTGTTGTAATCTGTAGTCAAATCATACGTTAAGCTATACACAGCATCATTATCTTAATTGTGTACAAATTTAGGATATTTGAACACTTCCACCCTAAATTACTCCACAATTGATCGACCATCCTCGATATTCCAGCTAAAACCGGGTGTTTCCACCAGGAACGCTCCAGAGAGTCTAGGAGGTGCGTGATTCTCCTAAATCTGTCCACAATTGACAGTCCTTTTATTGTGGATCACCTAGATTTGAATACAATTGAGCAGCTGTTAACGATATACCAGCTGATGAGAGTGGTTTCCCACGAAACAGCTCCAGATTACGAGTGATTCTCCTAAATCTTTCCACAATTGACAGGCCTTTAATCGCGGACCAGCTAAATATGTCCACAATTGAGCAGCTGTTTATCGATATACCAGCCGATGAGAGTGGTTTCCCACAGGAAACAGCTTCAGATTACGGGTGATTCTCCAAAATCTTTCCACAATTGACAGGCCTTTCATTGCGGATTACCTAAATTTTTCCACAATTGAGCAGCTGTAAATGATATGCCAGCTGATGAGAGTGGTTTCCCACAGGAAACAGCTCCAGATTACGAGTGATTCTCCTAAATCTGTCCACAATTGATAGGCCTTTTATTGCGAATCACCTAAATTTGAATACAATTGAGCAGCTTTTAACGTTATGCAGCTGATGATAGTCGTTTCCCACAGGAAACAGCTTCAGATTCCGGATGAATCTCCTAAATCTATGTAAATTTGAAATCTTAATCCCTAAATATGTCCACAATAGACAGCAAAATTCCTAAAACTGATTAGAGATGTTTCTCTCAGGAAACAGCACCAGAGGGGACCAGATTACGGGCGATTATATTAAATCAGTATACATTTGAGCTGACACCACCTTTCAGCTCCTAATTCTTTCCACAATTGACATCATAATTCCTAAAACTGTTCACATTTTGTGTCACATTAACCGATACTAGTCGACTTTGATTGTCCTGATCGCAAATCTGTTTCGAGTACCAGTAATTAAATGTCTTTCTGTACAACAAGTACATAATCTTTTTTAGGAAAAAAATCACAACCAATGTTTTTTGTTTTATTTTTTTTGTTTAGCGTTGAAGCATTTGCACAACCTCCACCCACCTTCGAACAGGCAAAATCTATTGCTAGAGAACAAATTTATTATGATCGAAATAAAGTAGGGACTACCTATTGTTCATGCCTTTGGGAATGGCTAGGGAAGTCTGGGGGTAGGATAGACTTCAAATCATGCGGCTATGCAGTAAGAGCAGAAGGTCAGCGCAATCGTGCTGAACGCATTGAATGGGAACATATTGTCCCAGCCTCAAACTTTGGTCGTGCTCGTCTATGTTGGCAAAATGGTGGTCGGTCAAACTGTAAACAAACTGACTCACTCTTTAATATTATGGAAGCTGATTTACATAACCTCACGCCAACTGTGGGTGAGCTAAATTCAGATAGGCAGAATTTCAATTTTGGAGTCTTACCAACGGCACCTAAACAACACGGTGCTTGTGATTTCAAAGTGGATTTTAAAGATAGAGTTGTTGAGCCTCGTAACGAAATCAAGGGGATGTTAGCGAGAGTGTATTCTATATGTATGACCGATACGATATGAATATGTCTAAGCAACAACAACAGTTATTGATGGCATGGGATAAAGCTTATCCAGTCTCAGATTGGGAATTAGAGCGTAACAAACGAATTACAAAATTCATTGGGCATTCCAATCCATTCGTGACAGGCGAGAGAACGTGGGAATTAGGCCATAAGAATAGCGGTGGAGGTGCTCAGTCTTTAATTGAGCTTAAAACCCTTCAGTTCAATCGTCCAATCAAGGGCAACAAAAATAGCCGGGTATATCATTTGCCAAAAGGTTGTCCGTCTTTTGATTTAGTTAGTCCACCTAATATCGTCGAGTTCACATCAGAAGCAGCTGCAAATGATGCAGGGTTTCGAAAAGCTGGAAATTGTCAGTGAATTAGAGTCTGTCTTTCTGCTGCTCGATTTGCTTGTAGATTTCTTCACGATGCACTGGTATGTCCTCTGGTGCATCAATGCCAAACCTGACTTGATTGTTTTTTTACTGCATTTTAATAGCTGATTTATTTAAGGTTGCCAGCCAAGCTCTACATGCATATTTCGATATCTAATACTTCAATATTTGAGAGATGTAAAAAGATATGTTAGCATTCGAAAAAAAATTAGCTTTTTTAGATGAATAAACGTTCCAAATGTCCAAAATACATTACGCTGGAGCTGTTCTAAATTGGCCTTCCAAAATATTATAAATCATTGAATATTTTTTAACTAAGAGCGAATAAATAATTTGTTTTTGGGATGTGCAAGTCAAAAAAAAGTTCATGAGTTTATACTCATGACTTTTAAAGTTTAATCTATGAAAAATTTAAAAAAATTCAAACGTGAGCAGTACGAGAAAGTAGAAGAAATGGTCACACAAATGCACAAAAATCCTGACCTCATGATGGACTATTTGCATAAGCTTGACAGTATTAGAGAGAAAGCACTACTAAAAAAAGTAAAAACAGAAAATAAGTTTAATTAAAAAGCATCAAAAAATTATTACTGGAATATCAGTAGTTTAATAATAAAAAAGTCAGACTTTCAATCTACCGATGGACTCAGTGACGCCCTGAGAGATGTCACGGATCAGCTGAAATTTATCTAAGGCCAAGCGCGTGCTTTCGTACCCTCTTACTACTTCAGACTGTGACTGCTCTAGAATAGCCATAGTTTTATTGACCAATGAAACATTTTTAGCAGTAACGTCTTCGATTTCATGTGTTGATTCATGAGTTCTTTGCGATAAATTACGGACCTCATCTGCTACCACGGCAAATCCTCTTCCGTGTTCGCCGGCTCGCGCTGATTCAATCGCCGCGTTTAGGGCTAGTAAATTTGTTTGTTCTGAGATACCCCGAATAATTTTGATGATTTCTTCTATTTTTTGTGAATGGCTACTCAGTTCTTCTACCATCTGACTGGCAAAAGAGACCTGTTTGCTGACCTCTCCTGATACAGCAACAGATGAACTCAGAATTTCGCCACAGACTTGCCACTCCTTATCTGCTTCATCAAAGGCACGATATGCCTCGCTAGATGCCTCTTTAATCGCACGTTGCTGTTCATGATTTACCGTAACGTCCGTCGCGAATTTAATCACCTTTATTACGTTACCATTTGTGTCATAAACTGGATTATAGGTGGCTTCAAGCCATATTTTTTGTCCATGACTACCGACACGCTCAAACGTGCCAGTTTTTATATCACCTCGCTGTAGAGTTTCCCAAAAATCTGGGTTCTGCCGATAAAAGTCTTCATGACAAAACATCCTATGATGTTTTCCAATAATTTCTTTAAGACTGTAGCCAACACAATTTTGAAAGTTTTTATTGGCATTAAGGATATTACCCTCAGGCGTGAATTCAACAATTGCCTGAGATCGGTCAAGTGCTGCAATAATTGCCTGATGTTCAAGTGCTTCTTGAGTCTCATTTGTTACATCTGAGGCAATTTTAATTATTTTGAGGACTTTACCATTATCCATTATCGGAAAGTAAGTTGCTTCCAGCCAAACTTTATCGCCTGATTTGGTGATCCTGACAAATCGACGTGCCTGCGTTTCTCCAGCGGCTAGTAAACTCCAAAACTCATCATATTCACTCGTTTGAACATATTCCTTTTCACAAAATATTTGATGGTGTTTGCCTACAATATCTTGAAGTTTGTAACCAACAACCTTCAGAAACAATTCGTTAGCATCAAGAATTATTCCGTCAGAAGTGAATTCAATCATGGCGAGATTACTATTAATACCCTGTAGTTGTAATTCGGTATCATGCTGTTGTTGTTGCAAATCCTGTAGCGCCAGTTTCAACTTCTTATTAAACATGTTAAACCACTCCCAGTGAGGCTAATCGTTCGTATTTGTTCTTGGTTCGGTAGCCAGACATACTTGATTTTTTCCATGAGATTTTCCATCGTACATAGCTATATCGGCCCTACTGATAGCATCTTTATAATCTTTGTCATCAGGATGAATCTGACTGATACCAAATGTGGCAGTGATATTGAATTTTTTATCATTAATGAGGAATTCATTCGATGCTATTGAAGAACGCATGTCCTCAACAATCAGTAAGGCATTGTTTATCGAGCAATCTTGAAGCAAAACAACAAATTCTTCACCACCAAGTCTAGCAATTAAATCTTGTGTGCGAAGACAACTTGATACAACTTGAACAATTTTTTTTAGAACTTCATCTCCGAATGTATGGCCGTATGTGTCGTTGATAGATTTGAAATTATCTACATCAAACACAATTACAGTCTGTAAACCTTTTGTAGAAGAGATACTGTTGAATTTCTTTTCTAAAATTTGCATGAGATGCCTTCTGTTAAACGAGCCTGTCAGCTCATCGATAGAAGCAACATGTTTTAATTTTTCCTCTTCGTTAACTTGTTCAGTGATGTCTTTTATAACACCAACCCAACCCGTAAATGTTGAATCATCAACATAATCACCACAGATGTTTATGGTTCTTGGTGGTTGACTTAATGTTTTCAGCCTAGGTGAAATATTGAGTGTCGTATTCACAGAGATTGCTGTAGAAAACGCTTTAGTAAGGTTGGTTTGGTCTTCATTCAGAAAAATGTCAATGAAATCCTCAAAGTGGAAGACCTGCCTATCTTCTGGTAACTGAAGAATTTTAATGAACGTATCAGAGCCAACCATTTCCATATTGCTTTCATAAACACGCCAGCTGCCAATACCTGCTATTTCTTGAGCACGCATAAGCAAACGCTGGTTAGTTTCAAGCGCTTCAGAGAGCTGCTTTTCTTGGGTGATGTCAGAGAATATACCTTGCCATTTTGTCGATTTGGAAGTTCTTACGGGTTGTGCTTTGGTTGAGAACCATGAGACTTTTTCATCAATTACAGTACGAAATTCAAGCAGCAATTCTGTATTTGTATTGGCTGATTCCCTTATCGTATTCATTACTCTATTACGGTCATCCATATGAATACTTTGAAAAAAAACTTCAGAATCAATATCCAGATCTTCTGGAGTAATTCCAAATAATTCTTTCACTTTACTACTGGTATACGGAAATCTAGAAATCCCATTTTCTAATAGTTCGAACTCGTATAGCACTGCTGGTAAATTTTCGGTCGCTAGTGAGAGTCGTCTCTGGAGCGTCTCAACCGTTTCGACTATCGAAAAGGAACCAACAAATGAAAAACTACCATCAATTTTATCAACTGCCTTTAAACGATCTTCGATCAGATAAAAATTATTATCCTGACCTTTGAAACGATACTTTCGAAACAAAATATTTTTACATCCTGACTTAACCCAATTATCAAACAAGTTAATTTGAGTTTTTAGATCGTCTGAATGTACTTTTTTTGCCCACCACTCATATGAACCCGAGTGTATGGATGAAGCAATTCCTAAACTGTCTTTCGCGGTTGGAAAAATTCGAATAAATTCTTCACTAGTGTCAAATTGATAACAATAGACTGTAACGGTAGAGAGTAAACCTAAGATAATTTCTTCGTTAATATTCATTGGCATTACAGAATTCAATGCTTTGGGCTCTAAGTAAAATATTAGTTTTGTTTAGGTTAGCCATTGCTGTTCGAAATCTTCTGCAGTCAGCGGATGTGAAAAAATATAACCTTGGGCGTAATTGCAGCCCAGAGCTCTAAGTTTATTTGCTGTTTCCATATCTTCAACGCCCTCTGCCAAGGTTTTCATCCCAAAAATTTGTGCTGTAGAAATAATAGTTTTAACGATGGCAAGGTTTTTATCATCATTGAGCATATTTCTTACATAAAACATATCAATCTTCAGAACATCTGCATCGATATTTCTCAAGTAGCTAAGAGAGGAATGTCCCATTCCAAAATCATCAATTGCCAACATAAAACCTGCTGTCTTAAGATTTTTAATTATTTTTATCGCTGATTCAGGATCATGCATAATGCCTGTTTCAGTAAGTTCTAATTCAAAGTCAGATGGGGTAAGGCCGGATTCATTGATGATAGCAATAAACTCATCAATGACACCTTGGTTATCAATACTTTTTGCAGAGATATTCAGGGCCATACGAACATTTAAGTCTTCCAATTGAGTATGTCCAGCTTGTTTCCAACGCTTTACTTGAGAACTTGCAAGGTTAATCACCGTCTTGGTTAATCTGTTTATCAGGCCTCTTTCCTCAGCTAGAGGGATAAAGGCACCCGGTGAGATATTGCCTAGCGAGCTATCATTCCATCTCAGTAAGATTTCAGCGCCAGATAGCTTAAAGGTTTCTAAATTAACTTGTGGCTGGAAACGAATAGACAAATGGTCTGGCTCAAATTTCAACGTATATTCAAGGCGTTTTGCCATAACAGAACGTTGTTGGATCTGTTCACCGATTTGTGGATTAAAAAAGTAAAAAGGGAGTGATTTTTGTTTTGCTAAATCAAGTGCAATAGTAGCGCCACGGGTTAATGCCTCAAAATCATCGGCATCCTGGGGATAAAGTGCAATTCCTGCTTTTGAGCTCACTGATACTGTCGTAGCTGAAATACTAAAAGGTGTTTTCAAAACTTCTTGTAGTCGACTTACCATGTTCTGGGCCGCATCTACATTCACTATAACGGCAGCAAGTGCCAAAATATCACCATTAACCCGCGCTAATGAATCAAACTCCCTGTCAACATCATTGTGGTTAATACCAAGGTTTTTATGGTCATCGTTGAATACGTAATGAGCGAGTGTATCTGCACTTCGAACAATGCATGAAAGGCGTTGTCCAACAGCATAAATCAACGCGTCACCAGCGATAGAACCTAACGTTTCATTAATATCATCAAGATTGGCTAAATCAAGATAGACAACTGCTATTGTGTACTCATATCGCTTAGCTAGATTTATGAGATGTTTTACTCGTTCAGCAAATAGGTTTTTATTTGCAAGGCCTGTCAGTTCATCGAAATAAGCGAGCTGTTTTATTCGGTGCTCTTTGACTTTTATATCGGTGAGATCTCTCCATACAACCTGAATACAAGCTTCGCCACGAAAAATTACAGGCGTTAGCGTTACTTCAATTGGTGTGTTATCAGCATAAGGGGTTTTGTGAAGCCATTCAAAACGTTGGTAACCTTCTGTCATTGCTCGATCGAGATACTCTTTGGCAAGAGTGGTACTTAAACCTTTTGTTTGTTTAGCCGGGGAAATATCTGCCGGGGAGAGACCAATTAAATCTTGTCGGTAATCTTTTCCAAACAGTTTAACCGCAGCATCATTACATTCTGTAATAAGCATTTCTCTATTGATGATACCCATAGCATCTATAGAACGAAGTAATAAGGTTTCAATACGTGATTCATTTTGTTGGCGTAATCTTTCGACTTCAATTGCTTCGGAAATATCACGTAACAAGGTCAAAATTATTTTGTGTCCATCCTTTAGCTCAATCATTTGCATAGAAACATCGGATGGAATTTTCTGACCGTCACCGGTGACATACCAAGTAATGAAATTAATTGAAGATTGGCTGCCATCACTTAGGGGAGATATAAATTCCTCAAAAGTTTCATGATGAAAGAGTGAGTTTAGCCCATGAGCCTTGAGTTCCAAGAGCTCACTTTCGGAACGCTTTAGATATTTCTGAGCTCCATGGTTGGCATAGGTGATTGAGAGAGTTTCTGCATCAAAAAAAAGAATTGCATCTAATATTTGGTCGAGGGCACTTTTGAAACTTTGGAGTGAGTCCTGTTGAGTTCGTGACTCGGTCACATCAAGTTCCACTGAGACAAACCCAGAATGTGTTCCTGCATCGTCAAAAGTTGGGTTAGCAATAACTTTTGACCAAAACGGATAACCGTTTTTATGATATTTCAAAATTTCAATTTCAATACTTTCACACTTTGCCATAGCGGCTTTGAGCAGGTCTAAACTTTCTCTATTGGTTGCCGGCCCAGCCAGTATCGACCAAGGTTGAATTCCATAGAGTTCCTCAAGCGTGTATCCCGTCATGGATTCAAATCCGTCATTACACCACTGGATCCTGAAATCCTTATCAGTAATGATGACGCCATTAATTGTTTGTTTGGCAACTAATGCCAACCTGTTATTTTCTGCTGTCGCCTCGTTCAAACGATCGCGAATTTTACGTGCCTCAGATAGTGTTCCCAAAGTATCTAGGATGGGTTGAACACGCTTAATTGTATTTTCGTCATATCCTTGTTCAGCATTCGCAAGTCCAATCATCCCTATCATTTTTCCATCATGGAAAAAGGGCAGACCAAGAAAAGCATTCAACGTGGGATGACCACTTGGAATACCTCCAGAACGGACATCATCATACGGTGTATTGGAAATGACGGCTTCACCTGAAGTCAGGACAGTGCCAAGTAGATTATGATGATTATGAAACTCAAGGCCATCAACTTTATTGGATTCATACAAAGCTTGTGTTTCATCGTTCCAGGCAATGTTGGTCAAAGCCCGAAGTTTTAAATAGGGTTGTCCAGTCTGGTCGTTTAGTACATCTCCAATAAAACCAAAAGTGCTTTCGGTAAAGCCAATCAGCTCAGTTAATAACTGTTCGAGCGTGTTGTCATACGATTCTTCTAAAATGAAGGATTTCTGAATTCGGTCAATAACCTTTTGTAACTTAAGTTGTTCTGTATACTTTTCGGATACTTCTTGCCGAGCCTGTTCGATGGACTGATAGTTAGCGAACATGTAGGCATCAAAAGCAAGTGTTATATCGAGTAGTGCGACTTTATACAGTGCATTGATTGCCGCTTGTGTTTGTGCTGGATTTGATTTGAAGATTTCTATAATGAAGGTGCTTGCAAGTTCTAAATAAACCGCATACGAGCCGATGTACCATTGGGTAGTTAACCCAACTCTTTCATGGGCAACTCCCACTCTAATCCGGTCTCTTGCATAGTCCAGATCATATTTTCCTTCAGTTAACTTTCGAAAATAAACTTTTTGTGTCGCCTGTAAGCGGCTGAGCACTTCGGAATCAGATAGTAATTCTTTTGCAAACTCAAAACGCATTAAGTGCGCATAAAAACCATCAATGAGTTTTTTTTCATATTGTTGAAGAGGGGCATGAATAGACCGTAGTAATTCGACATCGTTGTCGGTAAGCCTAATCACGTCCTTTCGATTGTTAAAGCTGGCTTCATCCAGGGAAAAATGATGAAGGATTTCTTGTATTTGAACCATCTCTTTACCTAGGTTTGATTGCAGCAGTATCGTTATGCGACAAATAAAAGTGATAATGAATAATATTCAGATTGTGCGCTTTAGAAACCGGTTTGACCACAAATTGAATTGGTATTTTGATAAATTATTATAGAGGTCAAACTAATACCCATATCCGGAACTTGTCGCTTATCGCTTTCTTGGGCTGAGCATCTTACGTCAACCAATCGAAATGTTTTGTTGATTGGCCAGCACTTTTATCCTCGATCTAGTTCTTTAGGCGGAGTTGTTAACTCCATCATAAAACTAATACCTATAATTATAATTAATCCGTATATACTTCGCTCCACTTTGGGAAATGATGATTCATGACAATACGGCATTTTTAAATACCTGTACTAACTCCTAATCATTTTAGCTGCTCGATTAGAGCCGCTAGCTGTGCCTAGGTTTATTAAAGAAAACTGAGTTTTTTCCGTTAGAGTGTTGGGTATTACGCTTTTATTCATATGACAGAGTAACGGTTTTATGGGGTCAACTTTTCTAACATTTGGTTTTGACTTAGGTGTGTTACATGAATAAAGACGAGAAAGGTCAGGCAGCAATAACGGATTCAGGTACAACGCACCTAGAACTTCTTTTATTCAGTCTGGGCAATGATAAGCGAACTGGCAGAGATGAGGTGTTCGGGGTTAATGTTTTTAAAGTTAGGGAAATACTGCCCATTCCTGAAATAACCCATGCGCCGGAAATGCCGGAGGGTATTGTGGGATTTGTCAGCATTAGACAAGAGATAATCCCTGTTATGGATTTACAGAAAATTTGTGGAATAGATACAGCACAAAAACCAAGCATTATGATCATTACAGAGTATAGCAATCATGTGCATGGGTTTCTGGTCCACAAGGTAGAAAGTATCTATCGTTTGAGCTGGAGCGAAATGCGTGAACCCCCGCCACTATTGACCAAGAAAATGGGGGGACTTGTGACCGCAGTTTCTGAACTTCGTGATAAGCGCCTCATGATGCTTTTAGACGTCGAAAAAGTGTTGAGTGAGTTGTCTGATGGCGAGGAAGATAATGATTTCAACATGGTCAAAGATATACGTGTTGATTCAAACAAGAAAATATTTTTTGTGGATGATTCAAGTGCAGCAAGAAAACAGATAGCGAGAACTTTAGATACGATGAATTTGAGTTATCTATATGCTGAAAATGGAAAAAAGGCATGGGAGCTACTCGACAAGATGGGCCGGGAGACTGAGACAGCAGGGTATCACCTTAAAAGCCAAATTAGTGTGATTCTGACAGACATTGAAATGCCTGAGCTCGACGGCTATGAGCTGACAAAAAAAATAAAAGCCGATGATAGATTCAATGGTATTCCGGTCGTGCTCCACTCCTCACTTAGTTCACAAGCAAATGTCAGTGTGGGATTAAGCACTGGCGCAGATGACTACCTTGGAAAGTTCGAACCTCAGGCATTAGCCGCTGTCGTCACCAAACACGTTAAATAAAAATATAACCAATATAAGAACACATGCAATGAAAAAAAACTTACCCGTTTACAACGAAGAAGTCACCTTTGATGAAGAGTTAATTTCAACTACTGATCTTAAAGGATCTATTACAAGCTTTAATGAAGCCTTTCAGCGTGTAAGTGGCTTTGAATCAAATGAGTTATTACATAAAAATCACAATGTTATACGACATCCAGATATGCCTCCGGCAGCATTTGCAGATATGTGGGGCACACTTAAATCTGGAAATCATTGGATGGGAATGGTTAAAAACCGTACTAAAAAAGGTGCTTTTTATTGGGTAGACGCTTATGTAACGCCTATATTTGAGAATGATTCTGTGGTCGGCTACGAATCAGTTCGAGCAAAACCTGATGCTAAAACGGTTCAAAGAGCGCAAAAAGTCTATGACGCGTTAAATGCAGGAAAAAAGCCAAAGCTTGACAACTTCTTTGAACGATTATCGCTCAAAAGCAGGGTGATTTTGTCCGCTGTCTCTGCACTGATACTCAGCGCTATCGTGAGTGCTTTTACAGGTGAGTTTGTACCACCATTTATAGCGACAACATTAGGTTTTGCAGCTGGCGTTTTAAGTATCTTTTCGCTCAGCCCTTTTGTGTTCAAACGCCTTAACCAAGCCCTTGCTGAAGCAAAAGAGCATGTCAATAACCCATTGATGTCTATGATTTACACAGGAAATGATGATGAGATTGGTCAAATCTGTCTGCATTCAAAAATTCTCAATGCAAAGTTGCGAACCGTTTTATGCATGATGAGCGATACCGCAAATAAAGTCGAGAATGAGGCTTCACAAACGTTTGATGCACAATCAGTAATCACCGAATCAATGCATTCACAAGCAGATCAAACTGATCAGGTTGCAACAGCAATGACTGAGATGTCAGCAAGCATTCAGGAGGTTGCTCAAAGTACTAGTAGTGCCGCAACAAAAGCCTCTGAGGTTGATGAGCTAGCTAAAAATACGTCAAGGCTTTCAATCGTAGCAAAAGATGGATTGGTAGCGATGGATAAGGCGTTCGATGAGATTGTAAATATGATCAATATTCTCAACACCAACACTCAATCCATCACTCCTGTTATTGGTGTCATTTCGAATGTAGCTGAGCAGACAAACCTGTTGGCTCTGAATGCTGCAATTGAAGCTGCCAGAGCTGGCGAACATGGACGCGGCTTTGCTGTAGTTGCTGACGAAGTGAGAAGTCTTGCTAGCAGAACACAAGCATCCACAAATGAAATTGCTAGCCTTATCGAAAAACTCAATAGTGCTATGTCTGAGACAATTTCAGGAACAGATAGACTCAAGATAACGGCAAATGAAAGTAATCAAAGTGTTGAAGAATCTATCGATTCTATCTCCGCTATCGCTGGCAAAGTTCAGGAGTTAAATGATTTGGCAACTATGATTGCTGCTGCGGTTGAGGAGCAAAGTGCTGTCAGTGAAGATATTAACAAGAATATTGTGAAAATTAGTTCTGATGCGGAATCAGTTGCAGCGGGTGCAGCCACATCAAGCAAAAATGCCGAAAATCTTGCTCAGGAGTCGTTTAACCTAAGCAATATGATACGAAGGTTTAGAGAATAAGATCCGTATAGATTAGGTTTGCGTTATATTTCACTAAGGATAATTAATTTATATTTATGACGAAATCCCAAAGATGCTTATAGTGTCTGCGCAAACAATAAGGATTCTTCAGCTCAAAATGAGGCATCATTTCGTTTTAATATCTTCAATTAATTATTGCTAGCGTGGTAAAGCTCTTCCTTAAATTTACTCTTTAACAATGCTGGGTATTTACTAGGTTAGCCTACCGTAAAGCTTCTTGTTATGTGAGTACATATCCACGCTAAATTATTTATTTAAATTGCAAATAGTAGTGCAGCTTGATACTTTGCTAACCGTGACCTGCTCCCCACTTTCTAATCCATAAAAAACTTAGTAATGTTCATCACTGAAAAGGAAGATGAGCATGAAAAAACGATTTACAGAAGAGCAAATTATTCAGATTTTGAAAGAGGCAGAAGCGGGGCTCTCCGTGAAGGAGTTATGTCGGAAACACGCTATTTCAGATGCGACGTTCTACACCTGGCGTAAAAAATACGCTGGTCTGGAAGTCTCCGAGGCCCGGCGTCTTAAAGGTCTTGAACAAGAAAACGCCCAGCTTAAAAAATTACTCGCCGAATCCATGCTGGACAATGAAGCCCTCAAGGTGGCGTTGAACCGAAAGTACTGACCGTCAGGAATAAGCGGGAGGCGGTGCGCTCTATGCTGTTACAAACAGCTATTTCTGAGCGTAGAGCCTGTTCCCTGGTCGGTCTGAACCGCGCCACCATGCGATACCAAAGCCAGTCAACACAAGAAACTGACCTGGTACAGCGTATTAAAGCCATTGCCTTTGAACGACGCCGGTTTGGTTACCGGCGAGTGCATCAGCTATTACGTCGAGAGGGACTCCATGTGAACCACAAGAAAGTTTATCGCTTGTATCGAGAAGCTGGATTGGCAGTACGAAAACGAAAACGACGCAAAGGTCTCATGGTGGAACGTCAGCCTTTATTGCTACCAGACAGACCCAACCATACCTGGTCGATGGACTTTGTAATGGACGCACTCGCCAATGGTCGGCGCATCAAATGCCTGACCATCGTTGATGACTTTAGCAAAGAATGTCTGGATATACCGGTTGCACATGGAATCTCCGGTGAACAGGTCGCAAGAACACTGAACACTATTGCTGCCTTTAGAGGCTACCCGGTAGCAGTAAGAACTGATCAGGGACCAGAATTTACCGGCAAAGCGCTGGATCAGTGGGCATATCAACATGGTGTTGAATTGAAGCTAATACAACCAGGTAAGCCCATGCAAAATGGCTATATCGAGAGTTTCAACGGTAAGTTTCGGGATGAATGTTTAAATGAGCATTGGTTTAGTGATCTGGCCCATGCCAGAGAGCTGATCAATCAATGGCGAATTGACTACAATGAAAATCGGCCGCATTCTTCACTTGGCTATCAAACGCCATTGGAGTTTGCTGCCGCCAACCGACAAATTGAATCAAAAACCACGGGCGTTACTAAGCTAAAGCTGGACTAGATGTTGGGGGCAGGTCAACCGAATTATGGAAGTCAAAGCGTAAGTAAAAGGATTTTGTCTTGGTTACATCAGCAGCATGTTGTGAAACTTTTCTTCAGAAGCTCACAAGAATTTCACTCCAAAGTGATGATGGTAAATCTGGTGCAATTGCTAAATACTTTATTGCATCATTAATGTTTATTGTGCTGGTTATTTTGGATGTATTTGGTCTTGATGAGCAAACTGACAAAATAAGTAGAGATTATGCCTCTCGAATAATTTCATCATTTGGCCCCATTCACTCAGTTGACGATATTGTGGTCATTTTAATCGAAGATGAATTCTTGGAAATAATTGGGGGATGGCCACCTTCCTATAGAGACTACCAAAGACTTCTTCAAAGAATAGAAATTGGCACACCAACTTCCATTACTCTCGATATTTTATTTAGTAATAAACTTAATACTGAGCTCAGCGCTGGCGCTGAGAGATTTCAATCTTTTGTAAATTCCCCCACCCACAATACCCCAATTTATCTAGCTTATGATTCAGAGGCTAGTGAAATATTTGACCTGTATGCGGAAAATGGCTCGAACAAGGTCGCTGTAAGCTGGCGAGAAAATCAAGATTATTATCCTAAATATGGCGGGGATGGAATCAAAACACCTGCTTTTAAGATATATGAAGATTCTTTCGGAAAAGTCGAGTCAGAGATTGAGATGTACCCAATCTGGCCTAAATTTGAGGAAAAGTCCTTCTCATTTCTGAATTTATTGAACATAAATCATAAAGCTAAGCAGATGAAAGCCATCAAGACAATATCTGCTGTTTCATTAGTCGGTCCTGATTGGTCGAAAATGAAAGACAGCCTTACTGAAATTGTTCATGCAAAGCATGTGTTTATTGGTGCAAACATCTCAGGCGCTCAAGACGTCGTTGAGTCACCAATATACGGAGATATTCCTGGCGTCTATTTACATGCTGTCGCACTTCAAAATTTGCTGTTTTATAAAGAAGACTATTTCAAAAAGTCCTTTGCTATATGGGGCGTAGAAATTGATCTTAATACCCTGATTGAATTGTTTACTATTATTATGAGTGGCTTGATTTTTCTCGTATATTTAACCCTCAAAGATGGCTTAAAACCCTGTTCTAAAAAGCATTTCCAATACATTGCCATCGCTGCTGTATTGAATATATTGATTATGTTTTCATCAGTTTGCATAACTTTATTTCTAAAAATCGCACCAACAAATTTTTTAGGACTGGTGATACTAGCGCCGATGATATACGAGGCAATCTATTATTTATTTGTAAAATTCTTTAAGCAGTGGGAGCGGTCAAGATGAACAGGTTTATTACAACATCAAAGAAGTTTTTTTTACTCGTTTTATTTAGCTTATATACGAGCTTTTTAACGGCCGCAGAGAAACCTACCTTAAGCGAATATGTAGCTAACGATGTGATGTTCGCATCAGAAAGTGGAGGAGAGCTTAGCAAGCTACCTAAAGAGAGCATGCCAGAAATATCTGATTTAACATTTATTGAAACAGATAAGTACGGTGACTTTGTATTGCAGGACAGTACAGGAGCATTTTTTTACATTGATCCTATTTATTTAAAATATGAGATGGAAAAAGTTGAGCTGACAATATATTGTCCTGAAACAGATGAGAACAGAACGGCTGCAGTGACTAGGGGAGTAGATACATGCGAGTAAATATGTATAAAAACATCACCTTGATCGCACTGAGCTCAATAGTTTTAGCTGGCTGTGTGGATAAAAATGTAATTAAAGATAAAACTGCCTTTCTTTATGAAAAGACACCAGATACAAAAATTATTGATACATTACCCATGACTTCTGTATCTAAAGAGTTGGGCGATTTTACGGATATTGAAAGAAACATTTTCGAAGAAGAGTATAAAAAATCTTCAACCTATTTTCTTATGCCAGATTCTGAATTGAAAACTTACGTATTTGAGGTTGCGAATAAATTAATCTCATCTCTTCCTTCAGATAAAAAGCCAGATTTTGAAATAGAAATAACTACTGAGCAGACGATTACAGCTCATGCCACTATTAACAATAAAATATATATTTCCTTAGGTACGCTTTTAAACCTCAAGAGTGAAGACGAATTGGCTTACTTATTAGGCCATGAATTAGCTCACCTTGCTTTACACCATAACGAAAAAACCTACGAAAGAGAGTCTAAAAGTCGTTTTGTAGCTTCCATAGCAGACAATGCCATAGATTATGGTAATGAGTTATTCACTTTAAAAGCACAATTACAAGGGACCAATAGGTTAAATGCCAAAGATAGTGAGACACTCGATAGCTCAATAAGCAAAGTTTCCAGAATAAAAAAACACATGGGGCATCTACAGGATGGTCTATTAAACCCTTATTTCAACCGTGATGAAGAAAACCATGCTGATTTTTTAGCGATAGATATGATGGTGAATGCTGGATATAACCGAAATGCTGTTGGTGATGTCCTTAAAACATTAAATAGTTATCGTTCAAATACAGCTAACAGGATGAAAAGACAGGAAGAGGCGCTTAATAACGCATCTTTGGAGCTAACTAACACCGTTAATATGATGGTTAGTAGTGGCACTATAAATACCGAGGGAACAGAACAAATTATAAAGTCTAACTTGGAAAATATTTCGTTATCCAGTGTTGAAGATGTTCTTGATAAGGTTTTTACAAAAACGCATTTCAATCCTGATAAAAGATTGCAAACTTCCAGTGACTATATGCTGAAACATTATGCAACGATGAGAAAACCATTCATGAAATCGGAGCAGTATCAGGAGAAGTTACAGTCACTCAATATTGATCAACTTGTAGCAGATATGACTTTAATTCAAACGTTAAATGATGAGTTAGATAGTTCAGAGCAATTAAGCCAAGCTCGATTAGACCAAATTGCTACGCCGTTACTAGGCGCATTGAAACGCAATAAAGAAAACGGCTTAGCTTGGTTAGCTTTTGCAAAATTAAGAAAACACCAGGGAAGAAACGCAGATTACGTTGAAAATCTTGAGATTTCTTCCCAGAAAACCAACCCAAACTATGAGAGCTTTAAATTACTGATAGATGCCTATTCAACATCTACTCAGAATGATTTAGCTCAAGAAACCTACCTTAGAGCAAAAGAAATTTATCAGTATAGTGAATTGCTTATTCCAAGCTCTTCTAATGAATTAGCTTTGCAATAATAAAATAGACTTGTAACGGACTTTTTCTGTTTATGTAAGTGATAACCATAAATAAAACTTCAATGGAATATTACTTGAGTGGGCTAGCCTCACTCAATCTTCCATCGGAAACTGGCTCTGGGGATTGGCACTTTGATAATGTTTTTTCTGGAACGGGAACTAGTTATGGTTTCTATGCTGGTAATGGTGCTGCAATAAATACGAATCATCTATTTGGTTCTACAGGTATTCAAGAGGTTAGCAAAATACTAGAAAACTTAAATTTAAGTTTTGAAGGTCAAGAAGCATATGCTGCCTCTCATTCAAGAGCTATTGCAGATTTAATGTTTGATTGTATCTCAAAACATACGCATACCAGCTTTATAGTTTTGGATGACTGGTTAACTGACAGTGATGACATAAAAAGTCTTAGGGCTTTTATCGATATACTTTCAGCCAACATTACGACAAAACAAAATGAACTGTTAAACTCATGGAAGTTTTCAAATTTTAAATAAAATTTTTCGTCCACTTACCGAATAGTGAGCGATAAGTATTTTAGCAAGTATATTAAGTTATTGATTAAATGATTGGGTATCAATGCTAACTTATGTCGAGAATATCAAACTCAATGCATGATAGTGTTCAAGAAAATATAGAGTTTCTGTCGCTTTTGAGAATACACAAGACTCGTATTCATCAGCATCAAGATTGCGATCATGAATTTCTCGTCTTGGGGTGTATGGTAATGCTTCATAAAATCTTGTTGATCGGCGTTAATCGTTAAGCTCGCAAAGCTATGCAGCTCTTTATCACTTTCCGGATTCTTCCACACAGACCATAAGATGGCAATCCCCATGGGTTTACCATCAATGCGAACGATTCGAGTGGGTAAGGCCTGGTCAGAGCGCCAGCCCGGTCCATAAATCGCTTCAGCTGGAATGATGCTTTGCCTGTCTTTTTTCCAAGCATCACGAAAGCTTGGCTTGGTATCGGCTGTTTCTGAACGGGCATTGAAAGGGCAATTTTAGTATCTTTAGCCCAGTGGGGAATGAGACCAAAGCTTCCAATCAATAACTCATTATGTGGAACGGCTTCATAGTCAACATCAGCAAATTCATGTTCGCGAATTAATGGACCGATGTAGCCTGGCTAGAGGATATTTTTTAAATCTAAAGGCAGCTGTGGCTCGACCTTAAAATAGGTTTCGAGCTTTTTAGGATCAAGTACTGGATCAAAGTGTGAGCACATAATTTGATTGACCTGCCTCAACATTCAGTCCAAATTTAACTTCAAATCAAGCTTAAAAGTCATATAAAGCATCATTCTGGGACATGAATGAGTTTGCTTTGCTATCTCATTCTTGAGTTGTGTACAAGTTTAGGTTACTGAATCGCCGCTAATTTACTAGCCACGCAGGAATAGCGTGAAAAAGTACAGGAGTAGAATGAATCATAACGAGATGTTGGGGTAAGGTCATGAATGGTAGTTATTCGGATTGGTATCAAATTCATATGTATCAGAGAATAGCGTAAAACCTATTCTGCGAGGCTGATTTTTTATGCCTTATGATTTTTGATAAAAATACTTTCGCCATGAAAGTCTAACTTAATTAAATTCAATAACTTAAAATGTGGTATTTTAATACTTGGCGAAAGTGAAAAAAGGCGTAACATGTTGATATGGATAAAAACTGTTTCGGCCTTCTAAGCCGAGGGTAGCAGGTTCGAGTCCTGCCGGGCGTACCATCTCTCTCTATTTCAAAATTTGCGACAAACTTTCAAGTTGATTTTTAGCCCTTGTCGGTGCTAACTTTCACCTGACCAAGGAAGGCATATCTGAATTTCTCAAATTTAATAGTGAACTCAGCAACGTGAATAAAAATACCCTGCTCGTAACTGGCGGTGCCGGTTTTATAGGTTCAGCATTAATTCGCCAATTAATTTCTGAAACCGATTTCACAGTAATCAACATCGATAAACTGACTTATGCTGGCAATCTCGAATCATTAACCGACATTGATGCTTCGCCAAATTACCATTTTGAGCAAGCTGATATCTGTGATGCTGAGGCAATGGATCGAATCTTCTCCCAATATCAGCCCAGTGCCATGATGCATCTTGCAGCTGAATCGCATGTTGATCGTTCAATCGATGGCCCCGCAGATTTTGTGCAAACCAATGTGGTCGGTACTTATATTTTGCTTGAGGCGGCCAGAAAATACTGGAAAACATTATCCGCTGATGATGCCGGGAAATTCCGCTTTCATCATATTTCTACCGACGAAGTTTATGGCACATTAGGCGAAACTGGTCTGTTTACTGAAACCACTCCTTACCAGCCTAATTCACCATACTCTGCAACAAAAGCAGGCAGTGACCATTTGGTTCGTGCCTGGCACCATACTTACGGTTTGCCAGTGTTAATGACTAACTGTTCCAACAACTATGGTCCGTACCAGTTCCCCGAAAAATTAATTCCAGTGGTGATTAACAATGCGCTTGCTGGTAAACCGCTGCCTATTTACGGTAAAGGTGAAAATATTCGTGACTGGTTATATGTCGATGATCATGCGCGAGCCTTAAGACTGGTGCTGGCGGAAGGCAAATTATGCGAAAGCTATAATGTCGGTGGTTTTAATGAACATACCAATCTGGAAGTGGTACAACTGATTTGTCAGATTCTCGATGAACTATTGCCTGACTCACCGCATCGTCCGCATAAAAACCTGATTGAGTTCGTTACCGATCGCCCTGGACACGATGCGCGTTATGCCATTGATGCCAGCAAAATTGAACAGGAACTGGGCTGGAAACCTCAGGAAACATTTGCCACGGGCTTACGAAAAACGGTTCAGTGGTATCTGGATAACCGTCAATGGTGTGAAAACGTGATGGATGGCAGTTATCAGCAACAAAGACTTGGACTGGGAGACAATAAATGAGTCGTAAGGGAATCGTACTTGCAGGGGGTAGCGGCACACGTTTATATCCGGTAACCCAATCCATCTGTAAACAACTGTTGCCGGTCTATGACAAACCGATGATTTATTACCCACTGGCTACCATGATGCTGGCGGGTATGCGAGACATCTGTATTATTTCCACCCCTCAAGACACTCCACGCCTTGAGCAATTGCTTGGTGATGGGAGTAAGTGGGGATTGAGTCTACAGTATATTGTTCAGGATAAACCGGAAGGTATTGCTCAGGCGTTCACTCTGGGTGCTGATTTTATCGGTGATGATGATTGCGCTTTAGTGTTGGGTGATAATGTCTATTACGGTCATGATTTGGCCGATATGATGCAAGATGCTGATAATAATAAAGAAGGTGCCACGGTTTTTGCCTATCCGGTCAGCGATCCGGAACGTTATGGTGTTGTTGCTTTCGACGAAAACGGAAAAGCGTTAAGCATTGAAGAAAAACCCACTAAGCCAAAATCCCGTTATGCGATTACCGGCCTCTATTTTTACGATAATCAGGTGGTCGATATTGCCCGTAATCTCAAACCTTCCGCGCGTGGTGAACTTGAGATTACCGATGTAAATCAGGCTTATCTGGATAATGGTCAACTCAATGTGCAGGTAATGGGGCGTGGTATGGCCTGGCTGGATACCGGAACACATGATTCCCTATTGGATGCATCAATGTTTATTCAAACTCTAGAACAACGCCAGGGTCTGAAAGTGATGTGCCCGGAAGAAATTGCCTATCGCATGGGCTATATTAATGACGAACAGTTAGAATTATTGGCACAACCATTGCTAAAAAGCGGCTATGGAAAATATCTTTTGAATCTTCTTAATGAGACCATTTATTAATGCAGGTTTTTAATACTAACCTCCCAGATGTAAAACTCCTAAAACCCAAAAAGTTTGGGGACGAAAGAGGTTTTTTCCTGGAAAGTTATAATAAAAAAGTTTTTGATGATTTGATTGGTATGAATGTGGATTTTGTGCAGGATAATCATTCAAGATCTTCCAAAGGGGTGTTAAGGGGATTACATTATCAAATCAGACAGCCCCAAGGGAAACTGGTACGAGTAACGGCTGGAAAAGTCTACGATGTAGCTGTAGATATGCGACGGGACTCTCCAACTTTTGGACAATGGGCCGGCACAATACTGACTGCTGAAGGCCAGGAACAGTTTTGGGTTCCTGAAGGCTTTGCACATGGTTTTCTTGTGTTAAGTGATACAGCTGATTTTTTGTATAAAACAACTAACTATTATGCTCCTGAGCATGATCGTTCTGTTCTTTGGAACGATAAAACTATTGGAATAGAATGGCCGATATCAGATAGCTTACAGCCAACTCTTTCAGATAAAGACCGGAATGCGGTTGAATTCAATCAGGCGGACTATTTCTAGATGAAAATATTACTCATCGCCTCACATGGTCAAGTTGGTTTTCAGTTACATCGCAGCCTTGCATGTCTTGGTGAGGTGATTGCAACTAACCGGACAAGTTTAGATTTAACGGAAGCTGATAAAGTCGTTGATTTTATCCGGCAATTAAAGCCGGATTTAATTGTGAATGCAGGAGCTTATACCGCGGTTGATAAAGCTGAAACTGAACAAATGCTCGCACATCAGGTAAACGCAGTGGCTCCGCGTTTACTGGCTCAGCTGGCTAAAGAACTTGATATTGCACTGGTTCACTACTCAACTGACTATGTGTTCGACGGCCATAAAAATGGAGCGTGGAATGAACAGGATATACCTGCCCCGCTGAATTATTATGGTCAGTCAAAATTAGAAGGTGAGCAGGCGGTTATTGACTCTGGTTGCAAATATTTAATATTCAGAGTGAGTTGGGTGTATGACCGACGTGGTAAAAACTTCGTCAATACCATGCTTCGACTTGCTAGAGAGAAAGATCAATTGAACATTGTCGATGACCAAGTTGGGTCTCCGACCTGGAGCCGTCATATTGCTGATGCGACAGCGCATATCATAGTTCAATCAAAACTGATTCCTGACTTTTGGGAAAAGCATTCAGGTATTTTTCACATGAGTGCCGCAGGTAAAACCAGTTGGAAAACATTTGCTGATAAAATTTTCGAATTAGCAGCCCAAGAAGGCATGAAGGTTCCAGTTGTAAATGCAATCCCTACTTCGGCCTATCCTACCAAAGCACAACGACTGCTGAATTCCTGTATGGATAATTCTAAATTATTCAATACTTTCGGGGTGCAACTACCTGACTGGCAGTCAAGTCTGCAATGGGTAATGAGAACCGACGAGCGCCACGATTAATAGTTTTCATTAAGCTGACTTAGGATTGGAAAATGTTTAAAAACCATTTCAACCGACTGATGCAATGGTTTTTGAATCGTCCACGAACCACCAAACGCATAATCAGTATTATCATTGATTATGCTGTGGTCATGTTCGCACTGTGGGCTGCTTATTCGCTCCGGTTGAGCACACTTTATGTGCCTCCATCAAGTCAGTGGTGGCTGTTTATTAGTGCGCCACTGATAGCGATTCCCATTTTTATCAAACTTGGTTTATATCGGGCAATTGTCCGTTATATCGGTTTGGATGTTATGTGGGTAATTTCCAAGGCCATCGCTTTATTCACACTTATTTTTGCAACAATTGTAGTTTTAGCCGGACCTGCGGCCGGTCTGGTTCCAAGAACAGTTTATATTATTAACGCACTGATTTTGTTTGTAATAATTGGTGGTTTAAGAGTTTATGCCCGCTGGTTGTTTGCGAATCGGCATATTTCATTAAGCAATGTTATGGAGCGATATGTTCCTCCGGTATTGATTTATGGTGCAGGCCAGGCTGGAGCGCAGCTTTCTGCATTGTTGCGTATGGGCAGACAGTTACGCCCGGTTGCCTTTATTGATGATGACCCAACGCTTTATCGCCAACAGATTAATGGTTTGAGTGTTTATCGACATCGCGATTTGGTAAGGCTTATTGATAAATTCAAGGTAAGAGACGTGCTGCTGGCAATGCCATCTGCCTCCAGAAGCCGTCGCAGTGAAATTCTGCGCTCTCTTGAAGAGCTACCAGTGCATATCCGTACCTTGCCGGATTTAACTGATATTGCCGAGGGCAAACTTGAAGTTTCAGATATTCAGGAAGTGGATATTGCAGACTTACTGGGTAGAGAAGCCGTTGAACCCGATCCACAACTATTAACAGCGAATATCACTGATAAGTGCGTCATGGTCACAGGTGCCGGTGGTTCTATTGGCTCCGAGTTAACACGGCAAATCATCAAACTCAAACCCAGTCGATTGTTACTATTCGAAATCAGTGAGTTTGCCCTTTATCAAATCGAACAGGAGCTCTGTAGCCTGGAGAGTGGAGTCGAAGTGATTGCTTTACTGGGCTCTGTTGTTGATCGGGTTCGTTTGACATCAATTTGTCAGCATTTTTCGGTACAGACTATTTATCATGCTGCAGCATATAAGCATGTACCTATGGTTGAAAAAAATGTTGGCGAAGGCATCCGTAATAATGTTTTCGGCACTCTGCATTGTGCTCAGGCGGCCATTGCGGCAAAAGTCGAAACCTTTGTGTTGATTTCTACAGATAAAGCCGTTCGACCAACTAATACGATGGGTGCTAGCAAACGTATGGCCGAGTTGGTTTTACAAGCCTTGGCACAAATCTCAGATACCCGTTTTACTATGGTACGGTTTGGTAACGTACTTGGATCCTCTGGTTCAGTAGTTCCATTATTTCGTGAACAGATAGCACAAGGTGGTCCTGTTACAGTGACTGATGCACGAATCATCCGTTATTTTATGACTATTCCAGAGGCAGCTGAGCTGGTTATCCAAGCTGGTGCTATGGGGCAGGGGGGGGATGTGTTTGTTTTGGATATGGGGTCTGCAGTAAAAATTGTTGATCTGGCAACCCGAATGATCCATCTCAGTGGTTTTACAGTAAGAAATGCCGAAAATCCCGATGGTGATATTGAAATCACCTATACCGGTTTACGTCCTGGTGAAAAGTTATTTGAAGAGTTGTTGATTGGCGAAAATGTCAGCCAGACAGAGCATCAAAAGATCATGAGGGCACAGGAAAGCGTGATTGCCTGGACCGATCTGCAACTGGTTCTTACCGATTTACAGCATGCTGTGAGCATTGCAGATTATGTACAAATAAGAGTGATATTAGGCAAATATGTCGATGGCTTTATGCCGCAATGTGGTATTGAAGACTGGCTCAGTCAAAAAGTTGTCGTTAACCAGTAAAATACGCCTGTATTTTATTTAGAAATACCTTGATATAGAGACAGACTTTATGGAAAAAACACTCAATATTGCAGTTGCCGGAACAGGTTATGTTGGTTTATCACTGGCCGTTTTACTGGCACAGCATCATCATGTGACTGCTTTGGACATCGTTCCTGAAAAAGTTGATTTGATTAACGCCAAAAAATCACCAATTGTCGACAACGAAATTGAAGATTTTCTGACCAATAAACCGTTAAATCTTCATGCCACAATGGATAAGCAAAAAGCTTATGAAAAAGCTGATTTTGTCATCATTGCTACACCAACCGATTACGATACGGTAACCAATACCTTTAATACCAATTCAGTTGAAGCGGTTATTCAGGATGTGCTGGCGATAAATCCATCCGCTGTTATGGTGATAAAATCAACTATTCCTGTGGGTTACACTCAAACTGTCCGAGACAAATTTAGCACGGATAAAATTTTCTTTTCGCCCGAATTTTTACGCGAAGGTAAAGCGTTGTACGACAATCTTTATCCTTCACGCATTGTCGTAGGCGAACAGAGTGATCGTGCTCGTTTATTTGCAGATTTGCTGTTGCAAGGCGCGGTCAAGAAAGATGTACCAGTGTTATTTACTGATCCTACCGAAGCCGAAGCAATCAAGCTGTTTTCCAATACCTATCTGGCAATGCGGGTAGCATATTTTAATGAACTCGACAGTTATGCTGAAACACATAGCCTGAATAGCCGGCAAATTATTGAAGGGGTTGGTTTGGATCCTCGTATAGGAGACCATTACAACAATCCTTCGTTCGGTTACGGCGGTTATTGCCTGCCAAAAGATACCAGACAACTGTTGGCCAACTATGACACTGTGCCGAATAGCCTGATTCGGGCTATTGTCGATGCCAATACCACCCGCAAAGACTTTATTGCCGAACAGATTATTAAGAAAAATCCACAAGTTGTGGGCATTTATCGACTTGTGATGAAACAGGGATCAGATAACTTCAGAGCATCTGCAATACAGGGCATTATGAAACGTATTAAGGCCAAGGGTATAGAAGTTATCGTCTATGAACCGGTGTTGGAAGAAGCCGAGTTTTTCCGTTCAAAAGTGGTCAATGATCTAGTTGCATTCAAACAACAATCCTCATTAATTATTGCCAATCGCATAACAGATGATATTCAGGATGTGAAAGATAAAATCTATACACGAGATTTGTTTGGTCAGGATTAATCAGATTTGCCAGAAGCTCTCAACAGCTAATACGTTTTATTGATAATAGAAGGGCATTATTTATAAGGTTGCTGATGTATAATCCTTGTTTGCTTATTTGGAGGACAGCAATCAGTGTGTGGAATAGTCGGTGGTATTGCTGAGCGAAATGTAGCGCCAATCTTGATGGAAGGGCTACGCAGGCTGGAATATCGAGGCTACGACTCTTCCGGTGTTGCGCTTATGGATGCTGACGCCAATATTCATCGGGTTCGTTCGCTTGGTAAAATTAAGCAGCTTGAAGCCAAGATCGATGGCGAAAACAGCACCTTTTCAGGTCAAATGGGTATTGCCCATACACGCTGGGCCACGCATGGAATACCTTCCGAAAATAATGCTCATCCCCATATATGTAATCACCGTGTTGCTGTTGTACACAATGGAATCATCGAAAACTATCAGGTTCTAAAACAGCAACAGACGCACCAGGGCTATCGCTTTACCTCTGAAACCGATACAGAAGTGGTCGCCCATTCCATATATCAATATTTATACGGTGATGCTTCTCCAACTGCCAGCCGCACCAACCTTTCCCTTTTCGAAGCCGTGGTTGAAGCCATTCATGATTTTGAAGGGGCTTATGCACTTGGTGTTATTGCTACCGACGAGCCGAATACGCTGATAGCCGCCCGCAAAGGCAGTCCATTAGTAATCGGAATTGGTATCGGTGAACATTTTATTGCTTCCGATGTATCTGCCTTACTACCCGTTACCCAGAACTTCATTTTTTTGGAAGATGGCGATGTTGCTAAACTAACCCGTGAGAGCATTGAAATTTATAGCTCTGTGACTGGTGAGAAAGTTGATCGTCCAATCAAACAATCTTCATTAAACATCACGGCGGTAGAACTTGGTGAACACCGTCATTACATGCACAAAGAGATCTTCGAGCAGCCTCAGGCCGTTATTGACACACTTGAAGGGCGAGTAACACAAGATCAGGTATTAGTCTCCACTTTCGGTCCCGGTGCAGAATCAATTTTTAAAAGCATAGAAAGGATGCATATTATTGCCTGTGGTACGAGTTATCATGCAGGTATGGTGGCGAAATACTGGGCAGAAGACATTGTTCGACTGCCATGTCAGGTCGAAGTAGCCAGTGAATTTCGTTATCGAAATCCAGTCATCGAAGATAATACGCTTTTTGTCACCATCAGCCAGTCTGGTGAAACTGCCGACACATTGGCTGCTTTACAACAAATTAAAGCTTATGCCGCAGATTCACGGAGTGCGTTAAAAAATATTCAAACTTTATCCATCTGTAATGTGGCAGAAAGCAGTCTGACTCGTGAAGCTGATCTTTGTTATCTCACGCACGCCGGCCCGGAAATTGGTGTTGCCTCAACCAAGTCTTTTACCACTCAGTTAGTTGCATTAGCCTTATTGCTTACCTGTATTGGCAAAGTGAAAAAACGTATCTCTCGTGAACGTGAGAAACATATCACACAAGGCCTGCAGAAATTACCCAACCTGATTCAAAATGCCTTAATGCACGAACAAGAAATCAAGGACATTGCTCAGGCTTTTGCAGATAAACAGCATGCACTCTTTTTGGGAAGAGGCACGATGTATCCGATAGCATTGGAAGGCGCTTTAAAACTTAAAGAAATAAGCTACATTCATGCTGAAGCTTATCCGGCAGGGGAGCTTAAACATGGCCCTTTAGCATTAATTGATGAAAATATGCCAGTCATTGCGATTGCTCCACTCGATGATTTACTGGAAAAGCTAAAATCCAATCTTCATGAAGTGAAAGCCCGCGGTGGGCAGATGATTGTTTTTGAAGATGAGCGTTCGGACATCAGTTCTGAGTCGGGTTTTAAGGTTATTAAAGCGACCACGAACGTAGGCCGAATTACTGCCCCAATAACATATAACATTCTCCTGCAATTGCTCAGTTATCATGTGGCTTTAATAAAAGGCACAGATGTGGATCAGCCACGTAATTTAGCGAAGTCGGTTACTGTTGAATAAATAAACCTAGTTAAATAAATAAAAATTAAGCAGAGATTTAAATGAAAAAAGTTGCATTAATAACTGGTATCACTGGTCAGGATGGTGCTTATCTAGCGGAGCTGTTGTTAGAAAAAGGCTATATAGTGCACGGTATAAAGCGGCGTGCTTCATTATTCAATACTGACCGAGTCGATCATCTGTATCAGGACCCACATGTCGATAATAAAAATTTTATTCTGCACTATGGAGACCTGACTGATTCAACCAATCTGATTCGGATCATCCAGCAGGTTCAGCCCGATGAGATTTATAACCTAGCAGCAATGAGTCATGTTGCCGTAAGTTTTGAAACTCCGGAATATACAGCGAATGCAGACGGTATTGGAACATTAAGAATTTTGGAAGCAATTCGGATATTAGGGCTGGAAAAGAAAACCAAGTTCTATCAAGCATCTACTTCAGAGCTTTATGGCCTAGTACAGGAAACCCCACAGAAAGAAACGACGCCTTTCTATCCTCGTAGTCCTTATGCTGTTGCTAAATTGTATGGTTACTGGATCACAGTAAATTATCGCGAAGCATATGGTATCTATGCCTGTAATGGCATCTTGTTTAATCATGAAAGTCCAATTCGGGGGGAAACTTTTGTCACCCGTAAAATCACCCGAGCTTTGGCCCGTATTAAATTAGGCTTACAAGACTGCCTTTATCTCGGCAATCTTGATGCACTTCGGGATTGGGGGCATGCCAAAGATTATGTTGAGATGCAATGGTTAATGTTGCAGCAAGAAAAGCCTGAAGACTTTGTCATCGCCACAGGGGTTCAATACAGCGTTCGTGATTTTGTTAATACCGCTGCGAAAGAGCTGGATATTACAATTCGTTGGGAAGGCAAAGGCGTTGATGAAAAGGGCTATGATGCTGAAGGGAAATGTATTGTTCAGGTTGACCCACGTTATTTCCGACCAACAGAGGTCGAAACTTTATTGGGTGATCCGACTAAAGCAAAAGAAAAACTTGGCTGGACACCCAAAATCAGTTTTGAAGAACTTGTAGCAGAGATGGTGCTTGAAGATTATAAATCTGCAGAACGTGACGAGTTGGTTAAAAAGCATGGTTTTACTGCTTACGATTATCATGAATAAGTCTTTAAATGACGACCTCTCTTTCGGTAAAAGAGACTTCGGAAAATTGAAGCTCGATACAACTTCTTCAGATTACATCCGGTAATTATTAATGGATAAAAACGCGAAAATCTATGTTGCAGGTCATAGAGGTTTAGTTGGTTCAGCATTGATTAAAAAACTGGAAGAAAAGGGTTATAACAATCTAGTTAAAAGAACCCATGCCGAACTTGATTTGACCGATGATCGTGCTGTTGCAGATTTTTTTAAGGCAGAAAAACCAGATTATGTGTTTCTTGCTGCAGCTAAAGTCGGGGGTATTTATGCCAATAATACTTATCCTGCCAAGTTTATCCGTGACAATTTGGCGATTCAAAATAATGTTATTCATCACGCTTATCTAAACAATGTTAAGCGCCTGCTTTTTCTTGGCTCAAGTTGTATCTACCCGAAAAATGCACAACAACCGTTAAAAGAAGAATATTTACTGACAGGTCCATTGGAAGAGACCAACCGACCATACGCCCTTGCGAAAATTGCTGGTATAGAGATGTGCTGGAGTTATAACCGACAGTACGGAACAAAATACCTAGCTGCAATGCCAACGAATCTTTTTGGGCCTGAAGATAATTATGATTTGAATAACTCTCATGTATTACCTGCATTACTAAGAAAATTTCATTTAGCAAAATTAGCTTCGAATGGAGATTGGACTGCAATTGAAAATGATGAAAAAGCCAAGGGAAAACTTCCGGAAGATTATCACAATGAACTACTGGGTTTTAGTGAAAAAAAAATCATTCCTGAAGTGACTGTTTGGGGAACTGGCAAGCCAAAACGTGAATTTATGTTTAGTGAAGATATGGCTGATGCTTGTATTTTTCTCTTGAAACTGCCTGAAATGGAATATGAGAATTTGACAGCACAGAACCGAAACTCAGGTATTGCGCCCGTTGTTAACATCGGTGTTGCATCAGATATGACTATCGCAGAACTTGCCGAAAAAATCCGAACTGTCACCGGGTTTTCTGGCGTTATCAAATTTGATACATCCAAACCGGATGGAACAAATCAAAAGCTGATGAATGTAGATCGACTTAAGCAAATAGGATGGAAAAATTCAGCCGATTTCGATCAGCGGCTTAGAGAAGTTTATGAAGATTATCTAACCGGCTCAAAAATCAGTTCGGATCAAAATTGAACAAACAAAATTTTAATTCTAAACCGCAAGGTAAACTCAAGCTTAATGATTTTCAGAGAGTTTGGTCTCTTCTGCCTGCGGCTAAAAAGCCTAAAGCTTTAGCCTTAATGGTATTGATGATTTTTGGAATGCTGCTTGAAATGATTGGTGTAGGGCTTGTAGTGCCAATCATTGCTGTCGTAACAAATCCTGATTTTATTGAGCAGTATGCTATCGCTGGACAGTTTCATGACTTACTGGGAAAGCCTTCTCATAATATATTGGTCGTATGGGCAATGATTCTGTTGGTAATGATTTATGTTTTTAAAAACACATATCTTGCATTTTTAGCGTGGCAACAATCGAGGTTTGCCTTCGAAACACAAGCGGATTTGGCCAAAGATCTTTTTCAACATTACTTACACCAGCCCTATACGTTTCATTTACAAAAGAATTCAGCAGATTTAATTAATAATCTACAAATCGAACTAAACCTGTTTATGAATTACATGCTTAACCCTGGTATGTTGCTTATAGCGGAATCTTTAGTGGTGATCGGGCTTGTGAGCTTGTTACTGTATTTCGAACCGGTTGGAGCGTTAACAGTATTTGCTGTATTTGTTATTGCTGGTGGTATTTTTCAGTGGTGTACCAGAAGGAGAATTATTTTTTGGGGTAAACAGCGCCAGCAGCACGAAGCACTCAGAATGAAACATGCCCAACAAGGTATTGGTGCAATTAAAGATGTCAAAATTCATGGCAAAGAGTCTTTTTTTAGTTCGGAATATGCCCGCCATACTGAACAAAGCCTAAAGATGCATCAACGTAATTCCTTTATACAAAATTTGACTCGGTTGTGGTTAGAAGTACTATCAATTATGGGCTTAGCTATTTTATTTATCGGGATGATCGTACAGGGGAAAAGCGTCACCCAAATACTGCCTGTTTTAGCCTTATTTGGTGCAGTATCCTTCAGATTGATGCCCTCGGTCAGTCGAATTGTATCTTCTGTAAACCTTTTACGGTTTGGCACTGCCATTACCGATATTATTGAAAAAGAATTCGCAATAGTTACAGAACCATCAGTCCTTTCTTCATCTAAAAATCTAGAGTTTAAAAGTCAGATTACACTCAATAATATAAGCTATTCATACCCTGGTAGTGATACTCAAGCGCTAAAAGACATCAATATTGAGATACTCAAAGGCCAAATGGTTGGTTTTGTCGGAGTCAGCGGCTCGGGAAAAAGTACATTGATAGATATTTTGATGGGATTACTCATACCCCAAAGAGGCACAATTAGTCTTGATAAACAGGTTATAAATGAGATTAACGTTCGTTCTTGGCAAAGACATATCGGCTATGTTCCACAATTTATATATCTAACAGATGACACGTTAAAAAATAATATTGCGTTTGGGCTTAAAGATGAAGAGATTGATGAAAAAGCCATTCAAACAGCTATCAGTGTTGCTCAGTTGGATAAGTTAGTAAGTGAGTTACCCGAGGGATTAGAGACTGTATTGGGCGAACGTGGAGTTCGATTGTCAGGTGGGCAACGACAAAGAATAGGTATTGCCAGAGCTCTTTATCATGACCCTGAAATCATGATTTTAGACGAGGCAACTAGTGCACTTGATATGCAAACGGAAAAAGAAGTCATGAAAGCAGTTGCGTGTCTTCAAGGATTAAAAACAATACTTATTATTGCGCATAGATTATCAACGTTGGAAACATGTGATGTGGTTTTTGAAATAAAAAATGAAAAAAGTATTCAGCGTACATAAAAATTTTTACTAAGAGTAATCTTTAATGAACGAAGTTGATAAAAAGTTACATGAAGAAATTCATAAAGAAATGATGACTATTCACCCAGATAATATTTTTAGTCCAAGAGTAAATGTATTCGAAGCGGTCAATAAGAGAATCAATGTAAAGCCAAATGGAAAAGTTGTTGATATTGGATGTGGAAACGGCTATGCATCAATTTGGATCGCAAAAAATTATTCAGTAAAGAAAGTCTTTGCATTGGAAGCATCTCAAGAAGCTATTGATGAATTACTGCCTCGAAATATTCAACATCATAACGTAGAAAATCTTGTTAGCCCGTTAAACGGTAGTTTTGATGATTTACCCTTTAATTCTGAGATTGATTACATTGTTAGTTTTGGTGCACTGCATCATTCAACATGTTTACTTACAACAATGAAATCAATTAGTAAAAGTCTAATAAATGGTGGTTATTTGGTAGCCCAAGAACCAGTTATGCCGAATGAAACTACTAATCAAGATTATATCGACAAATATAATATTTCAGAAAATCGGTTTGGCCTTGAAATGAAAAATGGTGATCGATATGACCGGTTTTTCAGAGAGGCAGAATATATAGCAGCTGCTGCATTTTCTGGGCTTGATTTAGTTATGTATGAGGAATATAAGCCAGCTAGAAATCTTTCGAGACTTAAAAGCAGCTTAAGAAAATTGTTAATTAGAGTTGGAATTAAACATGATTCCAGAAAATATGAATACCAGAAAAGAGTGATGAAGAAAATAATGGTTTTCAAAAAAAATGAAGTTGAATATATCCCACATATTTGGAAATGTATTTAAGAATTAAGGTTAAATATGAACTTAGATTACGACTTCACATGTCATACCTTTGATCTATCTGAAATATTATTAAAATTTCAAAAACATGGAATTGTTCATATTCCAAATTTTATAACCAATGATGAAGTTATGAAGCTTAATATTGAATTCGAAAAAATTCTCATTAATTCATCGAAAGCTATTATTTCTCAAAGTGGCCATCCGATGAATCCGGATGGTCGAACCGCAAGATTTTCTCCATGGCACAATGATGCATTGACCGATTTCCCTAAGATTACAAAGTTGTTTCGTAATGACTTTTTGAAAAAAATCGCAGAAGCCTACTTTGCACCACATGGAATAGATTTTAATGATGAGGTTTTTGCAACGCACGAAAAACCAGCTGAAACTCCAATTCTTCCATGGCATTTTGACAGGATGCAGTCGATCAAGTTTTGGTTTTACTTAACGGATACAACTACCGAAAATGGTGCTTTTGAATACTGCCCTGGAACGCATTGGGAAGGACATTACAGGGCGGGATTTCATCTTTCCCAGGGCTGTGGAGTTGAGGATATTCCCAATGATATTGATGAGTCACTTATAAGAAATCCTGTATCACTTGAATTAAAAGCCGGAGATTTATTGGTATTTGATTCAGATGGTTTCCATCGAGGTGGCATTGTTCAACCCGGGCAAGAAAGACGAGTACTCAGAGGGCATACTCACCCTCAAAATATGCGACGTTACAGTGATAAACCCTTATCAGCTGGCTGGTGGTTAAAATCATTCCTGAACTTGAATAAATGGACCGGAAATGCTTCAAAACGGGTGCTTGGTGATCAAATGCAAGATCAAACTTTAAATCGTAAAAAACATTAAAACTAACATTCAACGCAGGATTAGTATTTTTTGATAATGGATATAAAAATAATAGCAGAAATTGGCATTAATCACGACGGTGATGCCGATAAGGCAATGGCGCTTATAAAAGCAGCTTCTAACTCAGGTGTTTGGGGAGTCAAGTTTCAATATCGGAACCTTGAAAATGCCTATGCTGATGATGCTAAACAAATCGGCGATGAGATGTTGCTGACTGAAATTCGTCGGAATTACCTTTCACCTGAAACTATATTGTCATTAACGGGACAAGCAAAACAGCTTGGCCTTGCAGTCGGAATCAGTTTCTTTGATACGCAGGATATGCTCGATTTTGCTGATGAATTAGCCTCCTTTGACTTTTTCAAAGTGCCTTCAGTTGAATTATCAAATATTGAACTTGTTAATAGCATGTTGAGATTGGACAAGCCGGTTTATCTGTCGCTAGGTTGTCACAATGAAGCAGAGATCGATGAGGCCATCAGTCAATTTAAGGGTGATAATTGGCTGGCCCTTCATTGCGTATCAAATTATCCGGTATCACTGACAAATGCCCGTTTGGGATATCTCAAACATATGGCAAATAAATGGCAACGCCCTTTTGGTTATTCTAGCCATGACAACGATTGGGAAGTGACGTTGATAGCAATGTCTATGGGAGCCAGGGTTATAGAGCGACATATTACTTTTGATAAGCTTGCGAACGGGCTTGACCATACGACCAGTTCAACCCCGGAAGAGTTTGTCCGGATGAAGATGTTTGCTGACCATATGGCATTATTGATGGCTGGAGATGGTCCGCGAGTTGCCAATCAAGGTGAACTCCTGAATCTGCAAAATCTCGGACGCAGTTTTTATGCAAAACAGCCTATTAGCGCTGGTGAAACAATTAAACCAGAACAGTTAGTATTCCGCTCCCCCAGAGTTGGTCTGGGACAAAATGAGATACAACCTTTCCTGAAACACCCAACAGTTCGGGAGGTAGCGCCCGGGCAAGTATTAAGTCGTTCAGTTTTTGAAAAAACCCCACCTGTATCCGATGCTGCTATAGATTTTGCACGCAGCCGGAAATTTGCCATTCCAGTGAGATTGCATGATTTGGCGAGTATCGAGCAAAAATTTCCGGTGGGCGCTTATGAGTTTCATTTATCCTATGGTGAAGTCCTATCTGAGATAGATGCAAAACAATACAAGGCTGATAATCGATACAGCATTCATTTGCCCGATTACATAAATTCAACTCAGCTGATGGACCCATTCTCGGCAGATGCGTTACAAGCAGAGCGTAGTTATAACATCCTTCAGCGGACAGTAGATTTTGCTGATGCGCTCCAGCAACATACAGGACAACATGTACCAATCGTAGGTAGCTTTTCTGTTGTGCACGACTCAATTGAGCAGTTTTACCAACAGCATTCACAGTTAGTCGAACGTTTTCGACAAAAAGGGGTTTCCATTCTTCCTCAGTGGTTACCTCCCATCGCCTGGTATTTTGGTGGTTCTGTCAAACTGGAAGCCGTAAATCAACCCAGAGACGTTGAGTTAATTGAACAGTATCAATTACCGATATGCATGGATGTCTGTCATTTATGTATGGGTGACAGTGTGTTTGATTTTGAAGCTACAGAGGTTATTAAAAGACTTTCAGGTTTTATTCGGCATGTGCATATTGCAGATGCTGCAGGAATTGATGGTGAAGGACTTCACTTTGGTGAAGGGGACACAAAAAATATGCCGGCAATTAGCTCTGTAATGGATTTAGACTGTATGAAGGTTATTGAAGTCTGGCAAGGACATCTTGATGAAGGGGCGGGGTTCGCAAAGGCATTAAACAGATTATCCGAGTTGTTTGATGATTAAATCTAAGACAGCACTGATCATTGGAGCAACAGGACAGGACGGAGCACATCTAGCTCAACACCTACTAGCCGCCGGATGGATTGTTTATTGTGGTTTTCGTCGAGGTTCAGCTTCAAAAACCTGGCGATTACAACACCTGAATATTCTCGATAAGGTTAAATTGGTCAATATCAATATTGATGAACCGTTTAATTTGAATGATGTACTGAAATCTATTCAACCGGAACATATCTATCACTTTGCCGGAGAGAGTTTTGTTGCAGATTCATTTATTCATCCAGTGACAACACTGCAAGCCAACACATTAGGCACACTGAATGTTCTGGAAGCTATCCGGCACACTGTGCCGGAAACCAGATTGTTTTTTGCTTCAAGCTCTGAGGTGTTTGGTCCGGCTGAAACCAATACGTTACTTAGTGAGGAAAGCCGGCTTAAACCGGCAAATCCTTATGGTATATCCAAACTTACTGCTCAAGAGTTAGTTCGGATGTACCGCGATACATACAATCTTCATGCTTCAGTTGGCATTTTATTCAATCATGAAGGGCCATTACGCGGACGAAATTTTGTGACGCGGAAAATTTCATTTAACTTGGCTAGATTAAAAATAGATAATGGTGACCCGATTGAATTAGGTGCATTATCCTCAGCGAGAGACTGGGGGGCAGCAGAGGATTACACTGCCGCCATGATGAGCTTGTTAGAACAAAAAACAGCCGATGATTATGTATTTGCTACCGGTAAATTAACAACCGTGAGAGATTTCCTGCGATTTTCTGCCATTGCAGTTGGATTTGACCCATTGTTTGAAGGAACAGGTGCAGAAGAGGTTTGTGTCGATAAAACTTCAGGGAAGCCTATCGCTGTTGTATCTGAACGGTATTTCAGACCTTTTGATACTAGTGCAAGAGGCGGCAATTCTAAAAAATTAATAAACAAAATAAATTGGCAGGGTTCCAGAACGGTTGAACAAATAGCAACTGAAATGGTACTCACGGATATTGACAGAAGAACAAAAGGAATCATCAATGTATGAACATTTGAAGCAGGGGCTCGAAGGTTGTGTTTACACTGTATTCACTCCCTTTGATGAGCAGGAAAATATTGATTATGAGTCTCTGGAACGATATCTGAATCATCTCTACTTTGGTGGTGCCAGAAAGTTTTATGTAATGGCTTATAACTCACGTTATTCTCAGTTGAAACACTCAGAAATTATGGAATTGAATGAGTTTTGCATAAAACTGCTGAAGCGGCTTGATCCTGAAAACATTGTGGTGGTTGGTGATCCTATTCATTGCTCGACCAAAGAAAGTACTGAATTCGCCGTCCATGCAAAAGAAACCGGTGCTGATTTGATCTCATTGATTGTGCGTGAAAAGTATTTCAATGATGAACAGATCTTGGATCATTTTGCTGAAGTCGGCCGAAATTCAAATATGCCTATCCTGGTGCATGAAATGCCTTTTTTATCTGGTTATGACGGTACTCAGATGCATTGGCCGCATTCATTGTTCAGAAAACTGCCCAGTATTCCTGAAATCGTGGCGTTAAAAGAAGACGCAAAAGATTTTGAAACTACTTGCTTGGCACTGGAACTTGAGCCGCGTATTCGAGTGGTGATTGCAGGACGTAAATCAACATTGATGCAATATAAGCCTTTTGGAGCTATGTCCTATCTGAATGGTATTTCAATGCTTGATGCTCGTATCGGTGAAGCGTTTTGGCAAGCCTGGAAAAATAATGATCAAAACACAATTGATTTCATTCTGAATCAATTAGAAGCACCGTTCTTTGACCAATGTGCCTCAAAATATGGTTGGCATAGAACAAACAAGGCATTATTGCAGGCTGCTGGCTATATGCATCGTCGTGATCGGATGCCTCTAAAACACCTGAATGATACCGAATATCAGGAAGTGGTAACGGTTCATAATCAAGTAGCCAAATCTATTCAGGACTTTTTCAGCTAATGGCTTATGTGGCATTTGTACCCGCGCGATCCGGCTCAAAACGATTACCCGGTAAAAATATAAAAATGCTGGCTGGCAAGCCTCTCGTGGTTCACACGTTAGAGGCTTTTGTTAACGCGAAAAAGGTTGATAGGGTTATATTCTCGACTGATTCTCAAGAATATTGGGATATCGCTAATTGCTATATTAAAAGTGATAAATTGGTTCTTGATTATCGTGAAATCGAGCAGGCGGGAGATAAAGTAAAGATTTTTGACTATCTGAAAGACAGTTATCAAAAGATATTCTCCGACCCGAATGATGTTTTTTTAATGGGGTTACCTACCGTACCCTTACGAAATTCACAACATGTTGATGAAGCTATTGAGCTTTTTGAAAAAAAGAAACAACCGGTTTTTTCTGCAACTGAATATGGCTTCCCGATCTCATTCGCTTTCTATGAAGAAGCAGATCAATGGACCCCTGTTTTTGAACATAGTCCAATGTTGACAGGTAATACACGGAGTCAGGATCAAAAAATCGCTTACCATCCCAATGGTGCAATTTATGTCAGAAGAGTTAATGATTTAAAAAACAGTGAATTACTAACTTTGTATCAAGGTGCTACACCCTATCTAATGGACAGAACTGATTCCGTTGATATTGACAATGCAATAGATTTCATCGTGGCTAATGCATTAATTGGAAAGTAAATATTTAATGAAAAAAAATAGGATGGAAGCTTTAGATGGAGTAAGAGGTTTAGCTGTAATAATTGTATTATTAAGTCATACTTCAGGAAGAGATCAGACGTTACACTCATCATTAGATTTTCTCGGAATTGGTCATGTTGGCGTTTACTTATTTTTTGTTTTGAGTGGTTATTTATTAATGAATAATTTGCTAATTGAATTTAAAAATAATGGCTCAATTTCCCTCAATAAATACTTTGTCCGTCGGTTTTTCAGAATTGCTCCGTTGTATTATTTAGTTATTACTTATGTTTTTATCTTGCAAATTTATTCGGGTGAAATTAATACAAAATATCTCCATATTAATGATGGTTTACAAGGTTACATAAAGCATTTAATTTTTTATAAAGGTGATAGTGTTTTCTGGACGATCCCTACAGAGGTATTCTTTTACTTGTTATTGCCATTAATTTTTATTTTTTCCATTAAATTCCATGAGCGCTGGATAATCCTTATGTCTGGGTTGGTAATCTTCTTTGGTATTTGGACATTATTGTCAATTTCAAAAATAGTTGATTGGATTCCACAGCCAAAAATAATTGATATAAAGCAAGGTAGTCAATTTTTAGAAGTTTTTCTAATAGGTTGTATGGCAGCATTTTTAAAAGAAAAAAAATGGTTTAATAAGACTGTTCTTTCGAGTCAAGGGATAATAATAATTAATATTACTGCTATTATTTTGCTCTTAGCTACATTAGTCTTTGTGTCGAAAAGTTTTCTTTTTTTTGAAAGATCTTATTACGAACTGCGTTGGTTCAGTATTGTTTATGGAATAATATTTAGCTTAATGGTCGTAGCATGCCAGCAAAGAGGAATGTTAAACAAAATTTTTAGTAACAAATTTCTAATTATTTCTGGTTTATTTGGTTTCAGTATTTATTTAATTCATTTTGAAGTTATAAGGATAGTAAATTTTTTTGATATCGAACCCCAAATTAAATTTATCATAAGTATGGCCTTTATTTATTCGTTATCTTTTTTTTCTTATAGATTTGTAGAAAAACCATTTATTGATCTTTCTAAAGGTTTTTTTAATCAAAAATCTGTAGCTTTTGATAAAATATGAAAGTGACAAAAATAAGTAACGATATGACATGAATGTATCTACAAAACTATCAGAACATAAACTTACAGAGTTCATTTCTAATTTAACTGACTACTTAGAACAACAGCAACCTGGTTTTTTTATATATAAGAAAGTTAATTTACGGGGTGCATTTGAGCGTTATCTATATTTTGAGACTATAGCAAGACCATATAGCTTATTACCTTTACTTAAACTAATAAGACCATGGCGTGATGCTTTAGAAAAATCGGACTTTACCAAAACATTCGATAGTTATTGGCAACCTTTGTCAAAAGCTACGTTTCTTAATAAAGTAACTACTTTTTTTTTGCCATGGCTACGTTTGGGCAGAGATTTTTATCGCTCTATCATTTCAAACGTATTATCTGCCAAATCAGTGAGCACTACTGAAAAACGACCTGTTGGTTTTTTTGCCATAAATTGCCGATTTGTTGATTTCTTCAAACCTTTGGTATCTGAATTTAAATCAACTACATGTCTTTTTTTCTCATCACATTCCATGTTGATTTCTGGAAAAGTAAAAGAACAAGGTGCATGTCCAGCGTTATTGCCAATGCCGAAAGGTTTTTCTTCTGGATTGAGCTTGTCGGTTTGGCATCCATTGTTTCCTGTTTATCTACATCTATGCATTTTTTTTCAGCAGGCTTATATAGCTCTGCAGCAGGAGCGTCCAGAAGTACTTTTATTTGCTGAGGGAACCTCACATTATGATGAGTTAATGGCGAGAGCAGCAAAGCAACTTGAGATTCCAACTATCCGAATTCAGAGTGGGCGCGCAGGGGTGTTACATAGTGGTTATCGAAATATGTGTTTTGATGTGATGTTATGCTGGAGCAATGATTTTGTTGAACGTTACAAGAGTGTGTCGCCAAAACCAGCTTATCATGTGATTGGCAGTCCTTTGTTGGATGAATTTCATCAGCTAAATGAACGAAGAGTAATCAGCACAAAACCGAATAGGGTTGTTATATATACTCAGCCCGTGAGTAAAAATGTTAGTGCGCAGGATTATCTGTTGCTTGTTAAATTTGCAGAAGACTTGCTAAAACGTGATGAAAGAATAGATATCATTGTAAGAAAACATCCTGTTGATAAACATTCTGGCTTTGATGACTTACAGCAAAAGTATCCGCATAGAATTAGTCCGATGAATGCACCGGAATTTTCTTTAGCTGCAACATTGATAAATACCCAAAGTGCAGTGGGATTTTTTTCTACGACATTGTCCGAGGCTGCTGCATGTGGTGTTATTCCAGTTATTTTACAACTGGATAAGTCACACAGCGTATATCCCTTTCCAGAAAAACACGGTGCAGCAATTGTTGTTGACTCGGCAGAAGCAGCCGTTGATAAGGTATTGCAAATTCAGCAACAGCCTGAACAATTTGATTTAGTTAGACAGAAAATGCAGATATTTTCACAACGATTCCTTGGACCAAACGATGGTCATTCGATGCAAAGATTAGTAGGTGTAATCAATCAATACATTGATGGTAAAGCCTATGAATAAAGAAACGGCATTCGCCCCAATAATATTGTTTGTTTACAACCGACCAGAACATACTCGTAGAACTGTAACTTCGTTATTAAAAAATCCTGAAGCCGAAATGTCTGATTTATTTGTTTTTTCGGATGCAGCAAAGGACAAAAGTGCTGAAGAAGCCGTTAGGCAGGTAAGAGAATATATTCGTCAAATTTCCGGTTTCAAAACCCTCACTATTTATGAGCGTGATAGCAACTGGGGGCTGGCAAATTCTGTCATTGATGGTGTATCCCGCATATGTAATGAATTCGGCAAGGTTGTGGTATTGGAAGATGACTTGGATGTTTCACCTCATTTTCTGGCGTATATGAATGCAGGGCTTTATAAGTATGAGCACGATGAACAAGTCATGCAGATAGCCGGTTATATGTTTCCTATCGATATTCAATCTAACGAAGACGCTTTGTTTCTACCTCTGACATCCTCTTGGGGATGGGCGACGTGGCAAAACTCATGGGAAAAATTTGATAAAACAGCTAGTAGTTTCAACACTATAAAAAATAATCCTAGTCTGAAAAAGCAGTTTGATTTGGATGGACGCTACCCATACTTCAAAATGCTTGAAGCCCAAAAAAAGGCTAAGGTTGATTCATGGGCAATACGTTGGTACTTGAGTGTGTTTATAAAAAATGGGCTGGTACTGTACCCTAGAAAAAGTTTGGTTGAGAACTCAGGGTTTGATGGTAGCGGTGTTAATTGTGTGGCCAGTGGATTTGATGATACGCCTATTGATGCGACGTTTGAGGTAAAAACGTTTCCTGCTAATAGTGTGACTTCTCCCTTTTTTGATGAACTAATTAAAAAGCTTCCCAAACCAAAGTTCAGCATTAAAGCGTTTCTAAGTCGATTAATTAAGCCTTTCAAGGTATAAAAATGCGTAAGCTTATAAAAAAAATATATCACTTTACCTGTAGTTGGATGTATCCACTCTTTGGAAAAAAACCATGGAAGCTAGGTTATGTTCCTTACAAATTTTCATCTATCAATACTGCTATCAATGATCCACTTCTCGATATAACAAGATTGCCAGATGGGTATGGCTTTAGGCTTGATGAGAGGGTTGTTGAATATCTGTGGTTTTTCCAGTCTTTGCCAAATTCAGCAGGAAGAATCCTTGATGCCGGTTCGATCCTCAACTATTCGTTTCTTCTCGATCATAAAAAACTTCAGAATAAGAATTTATTTATATCAACCTTGGCACCAGAGCAGGATGCCTTCTGGAACAAAGGGGTTTCATATATCTATGAAGATTTGAGAAACACCTGTTTCAGAAATGATTATTTTGACTGGATCACCAGTCTTTCTACAATTGAACATATAGGCCTGGATAACACAATGTTGTATACCAGTGATGAAGCAAAGCGTGAAAGTGATGCAGAGGGTTATCTCGCTGCAATAAAAGAGTTTCATCGAATTCTTAAGCCAGGTGGAAAGTTATTTCTTAGTGTTCCATTCGGTGAGCATAAAGTGCGTGGTTGGTTTCAGATATTTAACGGTGAAATGGTGGATAGTATCAAGGCAACTTTCTCACCGAAGGAAATAAAAGAAAACTACTTTCAGTATCATGAGAGCGGATGGGTTAATTCTTCACGTGAACTTGCCAGTGATGCCACTTATTTTGATATTCACACCGAAAAAGATTACGGCACTGACTATGCTGCCGCATCACGTGCAGTTGTATGTTTAGAACTTACAAAATAGCTTTCAAAGCTTTTATCAGAAAGCTTTTACAGTTTAGGGAATTCACTGGAGCAGCCAGTGTTGTGCTTTATCCCTCGGCAAAAATTATCAACATATCAGGAAAACCAGAATTAATTTCAATTGGTTCAAATAGTCATGTTCTGGGGGAGATTTTGGTGTTTGCCCATGGAGGGAAAATTTTTGTTGGAGACGATTGTTATGTGGGAGAAGGTTCTAGGATTTGGTCGGCTGGCCGTATCACCATCGGCAACAGAGTGTTGATTTCACACAATGTCAATATTTTTGATAGCCATACTCACCCATTAAAGGCTTCAAAAAGGCATGAGCAATTTATAAATATCACAAGTGTTGGTCATCCAATATCTATAGACCTTGATGAATCTCCGGTTTTGATTGCTGATGACGTATGGGTTGGTGCAATGGCAACTATTTTAAAAGGCGTAACCATTGGCGAAGGTGCAATTGTCGGAGCTGGGGCCGTGGTAACTAAAGATGTGCCACCATGGACTATTGTTGCTGGCAACCCAGCCAAAATAATCAGAGAGTTGGGGCCAGATGAACGATAAAACATTTGTATCCTGGGAGGCGGCAGTCTCATGGTTAATGAATCAACCGGATAAACAACAATTAGTTCGGGATTGTTACTACGATCCATCCGTCCAGCAAGCTGCGGAGAGATATTATAATAGTCCGGAGTGGCAAGCTATAAGCCGATATGTTCCAGATTCAAAAGGTTTTGCAATGGACCTTGGGGCAGGACGTGGGATAGCCAGTTATGCTTTAGCTCGTGATGGCTGGCAGGTGGCTGCATTAGAACCAGATAGTAGCGATCTTGTTGGAGCTGGAGCAATCAAAACGCTTGCATTGGAGAACAACCTGCCTATATCTGTCTCTCAGGAATTTGGCGAGAGAATTAATTTTGATGCAAATACATTTGAGCTGGTTTTTGCCAGACAAGTATTGCACCATGCAAATGATCTTGAACAGTTATGTACAGAATTATTCCGTGTTTTAAAGCCAGGAGGCAGTTTAATAGCCGTTAGAGACCATGTGATTTCATCAAAAAAAGATCTAGCAGCATTTTTTGATGTGCATCCATTACATTCATTATATGGTGGGGAGAATGCCTACACATCTCATGAGTATCTTTTAGCACTGAAAAAAGCCGGGTTTAAGGTTAAACGCGTTCTCCGTTCTTTCGATAGTGTTATTAATTTCGCCCCTTACACAGAAGCATCGCTGAAAGCTGAAATGCAACAGCGGATCATTAAAATACCAGTGTTTGGCAAGTTATCACGCATCTTTAATATTGATTTTCTTTATCGTAGTCTGCTTCGTTGTCTTTCTTTTGTAGATAGACGACCTGGCAGGTTATATTCGTTTGTCTGCTTCAAGCCCGAGGAGCAGTAATGACTACAGTTTGGATTACAGGTGGGAAGGGATTTATAGGTCGCAATCTTGCCAAATTTATTGCGAAGCAAAATACAACAGTTTACGGAATTGGACATGGGTTTTGGACGGATGATGATTTTAGAACCTGGGGATTTAGTCATTGGCTAAATGCTGAAATAGACTTTGCAGGAATGAATCAGCTGGTTTCTGATTATGGTAAACCTGATATTATTTTTCATCTTGCGGGTGGTTCAGCTGTTGGTCCATCAATACAAAATCCTTACGAAGATTTTCAACGAACAGTAGAGACCACCGCACGCCTTTTGGAATGGGTGAGACAGAGTTCTCCAGCGAGCCGGGTGGTAGGTGCATCCAGTGCTGCGGTATATGGTTCGGCATTCAACGGGCCCATCTTAGAGCAAGACATCGGGAAGCCTTTTTCACCCTATGGTTACCACAAATGGATGCTGGAGTCCTTATTCAGTTCTTATCGTGATAGTTTTGGTTTAGATGTTGCTGTTACCAGATTCTTTTCTGTCTATGGACCGGGCTTGGAGAAACAGCTGTTGTGGGATATTTGCCAAAAAATTGAAAAGTCTACTTCAACTGAAATAACGTTAAATGGAACTGGAAACGAAGTTCGTGATTGGTTACATATTTCCGATGCATCACAGTTACTTTGGTTATTGGCGAATAAATCATTAAATGAAATCACTGTGGTCAATGGTGGCACCGGGATAGGCACTTCTATAGCTGAAATCGCTTCTCTGGTTTGTGAGCAATGGGGACAAAATCATAGTGTTAATTTTAGCGGCATTTCTCGTAAAGGTGACCCTAAAAGTTTAGTTGCTGATATTTCGTTGGTTAATGAGTTGGGTTTCTCACCTAGGGTATTATTACAGCAAGGCATATCTGAAGTGGTGAGCTGGTACAAAGCGAGAAACTTGGCTTGAAACATCGTGTAGCCTTTACGCTAATCGGCGGACATGCGTGGATGGGGGGCTTAAACTATCAAGTGAATCTGATCAGTGCATTATTAGAATTTGAAAACCAGAGAGTCGAACCGATTTTATTTCTGGGTGATGATGTTTCAATAGAAGTGCTGGAGAGGTTTAATGCACTTGATGGACTGAAAATTGTTCATTCTCAAGTGTTTAATCGTTACCACAAAAATCGGCGTCTTCTCAAAGCCATTGTGACTGGTTGTGATGCTGATGCACTAGCAGTATTTAAGCTACATGAGATCGATGTGGTATTTGAGGCTGCTGATTTTTATGGCTGGCACTTTAATATACCAACAATTGCATGGATTCCAGATTTACAGCATCGTAAACTTAGGCAGTATTTTAGTTTCTTTGCATTCTGGAAAAGAGAGATCGGTTTTCGCATGCAAGTGTATGCGAAACGTCACATCATCCTTAGCAGTCTTGATGCAGCAAAGGACTTCCAACAGTTTTATAAATTACCGAATGAGCGCCTGCATGTGGTGAATTTCAGTGTTCCAGTTCACCCGATAAAGTTTGATTTTGAAGCTTTATTAGCAAAATATAATCTGCCCAGACATTTTTTCTATTTACCCAACCAGTTCTGGCAGCATAAAAATCATGAATGCGTTATAAAAGCTCTGGGTATTGCTAAACGCGAGGGCAAAGATATTGTCGTTGCGGTATCTGGTAATCATGAAGATTCACGTGACCCAGATTATTTTCCAAAGTTGTTAAGACTTATTGCTGCAGAGTCAGTCGAGGAAAATTTTCGTGTTTTAGGCATGATTCCTTATGAGGATGTTCAGGCTTTAATGTTAAGTGCAGCCGCACTTATTAATCCATCACGATTCGAAGGCTGGAGCACTACTGTTGAAGAAGCCAAATCTCTTGGAGTCGAAATGCTTTTATCGGACATACATGTTCATCGCGAACAAGCAGAGAAATATGCCCAATTTTTTGGACAGGATATACCTTCTCAGTTAGCAGATATCATGAGTAAATCACCTAAGGTTGATATTGATAAACGCGTGCAAGATTTAGGAAATGCATTAAAAGAATCAAATTATCGTATGTCGCTTTTCGCAGCGAGATTTAGCAATGTCGTTGAGATGGCCCTCAAGAGCTTATGAAGATATCTATTATCACAGTCTGTTTCAACAGCGCTAAAACTATTTCTGACACCATTAATTCTGTAGCCAGTCAAGATTATCCTGCTATAGAACATATCATCGTTGATGGAGCTTCAACGGATGACACTGTAGATATTCTTGAAAAAGCCCCAAGTGTTGCCCATTTCGTTTCTGAGCCAGATAAAGGTATATACGATGCCATGAATAAAGGAATCGCTATGGCAACAGGAGATGTAGTAGGAATTCTTAATGCTGATGACTTTTACTTAAATAAGTCCGTAATCAGTCAAATAGCTCAGATATTTAATAACGAAGATGTAGATGCCTGTTATGCTGATCTAGTGTATGTAAAAGAGACTGATACCAATAAGATTATTCGTTATTGGAGATCTCAACCATTTAAACCTGGTTTGTTTTTGAAGGGCTGGATGCCCGCCCATCCGACTTTTTTTGTTAGAAAGTCGGTATATCAGCAGCATGGATTATTTAATCTTAATTATCGTATTGCTGCGGATGTTGAAATGTTGTTCAGGCTTTTGGAAGTGAAGCGAATTAATACAGTTTACTTACCCGAAACTATTATAAAAATGCGTTTAGGTGGCACGACCAATAAAAGTTTGAAAAACATTCAAAAGCAAAACCAAGAAGTTTTAATGATTTTAGACGCTTATTATGATCGCGTTAGTCGAATTCATTTTTTTGTTTCAAAAATCTTGAATCGCTGTCAGCAATTTTTATCAAGACCACCGTCTCTTTAGTTAGGAGTAATAAGTGTCAGAGTCCAATCTCTCATGTTTCAAAGCCTATGATATTCGAGGAAAACTAGGTGATGAGCTTAATCCGGATGTGGCATACCGAATCGGTTATGCCTATGCAAAACATCTAAATGCTAAACGGGTAGTAGTTGGTGGTGATATCAGACACACTAGTGAGCCGATTAAACTGGCTTTGTCCCAAGGCGTTATGGATACGGGCGCTGAAGTTATTGATATCGGGATGGTCGGCACGGAAGAGATATACTTTGCCTCATTTTATCTGGATGTCGATGGTGGCATTGAAGTGACTGCCAGCCATAATCCGATGGATTACAATGGCATGAAGTTGGTTGGGCGAGGTGCTTTGCCGATAAGTGGTGATAGTGGCTTAAATGATATTCGTGATTTGGCTGAACATATTGATTCACCGTTTAATACTCCTAAAGAAACTGTCTCGGCTAAGGCTAAGGCTAATGCTAATACTCCAGATGCTACACCAGCAGGACATTCTGTTTTCAGTGGAACCAATAACGCCAATAAATATAGTCAGCAATCGATACTTGATCCCTACGTTGAGCATTTGCTGAGCTATATTGAACTGACAAAGATCAAACCATTAAAACTGGTTGTGAACGCGGGTAATGGTGCGGCTGGACATGTTATTGATGCGCTTGAGCAACAGTTTAAAGCAGCCAATGTGCCGCTGGAATTTATCAAGGTCCACCATGAAGCCGATGGCAGTTTCCCGAATGGTATTCCCAACCCGTTATTACCCGAAAATCGGGCGGCAACTGCTGATGCAGTCATTGCTAATAAAGCTGATATGGGTATCGCCTGGGATGGGGATTTTGATCGGTGTTTTCTGTTTGATGAAAATGGCCGATTTATTGAAGGGTATTATATTGTCGGTTTGTTGGCTGAAGCATTTTTGCTCAAGTCACCCGGTGAAAAAATCATTCATGATCCACGACTGACTTGGAATACCATCGATCAAGTTGAAGCAGCGGGTGGAAAACCTATCCAATCCAAAACAGGCCATGCCTTTATTAAAGAACGTATGCGATTGGAAAATGCAGTTTATGGTGGTGAAATGAGTGCCCATCACTATTTCCGTGATTTTGCCTATTGTGATAGCGGCATGATTCCCTGGTTGCTGGTGGCTGAGTTAATTAGTGTGGCAGGTAAGCCTTTATCTGAGCTGGTTAATGAGCGTATGGCGAAATACCCATGCAGTGGTGAAATTAATTATCGGGTGGCAGATGTCAGTGTCATTCTCGATAAAATTCTGAAACATTTCTCCGTTGAAAATCCTGTTATTGATAGAACTGACGGCATCAGTCTGGAATTTAAACAATGGCGATTTAACCTACGCTCTTCCAATACTGAACCATTGTTGCGTCTAAATGTTGAAACACGCGCTGATGCAGTTTTGATGAAAGCCAAAGTGGCAGAAATTGAACAGATAATTCATAGCTGATGAAGGTTTTTGTAACAGGCGCAACTGGGTTTGTCGGAAAGGCGTTGATTAATGAACTGCTAAATGCAGGACACAATATTGTTGCAGGTGTACGGAATTATTCTGTGGAGCTTCCGGTTGAAGTGGAGCAAAAGCTAGTTGGTGATTTAAGCTTGTTGAGTGAGCAGAATACGATAATTGATACGCTGAAAAAAATTGATGTTGTTATTCACACTGCAGCACGCGTACACATTATGCAAGATAAAGCAGCCGATCCGTTGACTGAATTTCGAAAAATGAATGTAAACGCAACTCTTGCATTGGCTAAGCAATCAGTTAGTGCGGGTGTGAAAAGGTTTGTATTTATCAGTTCTATTAAAGTGAATGGCGAATCTACAAATAATAGACAGGCTTTTCGTGAGACTGATAAACCAGCACCTGAAGATGCTTATGGACAATCAAAACTTGAAGCAGAACAGATTTTATTTGAGATGGGCCAGACAATGCCCATGGAGGTTGTGGTCATCCGTTCACCTCTCATTTACGGTCCAGAGGTTAAAGCTAACTTTGCCAGTATGATCAAAATTATCAAAAAAGGCATACCCTTGCCTTTTGGTGCAATTCATAATGAACGCTCTATTCTGGCAATTGATAATCTGGTCGATTTTTTAAGACTTTGTATTGTCCATCCTGCAGCTGCAAATCAGGTTTTTCTGATGGCGGATGGCAAGGATGTTTCAACAACCGAACTTTTGACGAAAATTGCAAAAGCTTATAAACGCCCTATACATTTAATACCAGTTCCAGTTTGCTGGATGATATTTATTGCCAAACTGACAAACAAAAATAATATCTCTGATCGATTGTTTGGAAATTTGCAGATAGATATTACAAAAGCACAACAATTATTAGGATGGAAGCCTGTCGTTTCAATGGAGCAACAACTTAATAAAATGGCTGAGTTAGATAAGAACTCAACACAAAATAAATAATAAAACGAGAAATCCATGACCCATGCTGTTATCCGATTACTGGACATTTTCTTTTCTGCTGTTGGTCTGTTGTTCGGTTTGCCAGTTTTATTAATTCTGATCGTTATCGGTTGGTTTGATACTGGTTCCCCCATCTTTAGACAACAACGTGTAGGCCGAGATAAAAAGCCTTTTACATTAGTCAAATTCCGCACCATGAAAAAAGATACAGCGCATGTCGCCAGCCATCTGGCAAGTGCTGCCTCAATAACGCCCTTTGGACGATTCCTACGCCGTACCAAACTGGATGAGCTGCCACAGTTATGGAATGTTTTAAAAGGGGAAATGAGTCTGGTTGGGCCCAGACCCTGTCTGTTTAACCAACTTGAATTAATTGAGGAGCGCGAGGCTAAGGGTGTGTTTAAGATCAGACCTGGTATCACAGGGCTGGCACAAATAAATGATATTGATATGTCGACGCCTGAGTTATTGGCTAAAACCGATGCTTTGATGATTGAGCAGATGAGTGTAATCCGCTATCTTGGGTTCATTATTCAAACGGTTATCGGCAAAGGTGCTGGTGATAGAGTACGTAAGGATAGCTAAACTTTACCTGATGGGGTGGTGCATTTATCCAGCTCATCCAAATTCATTCAGAAATACACTTATGGAGTAACGCCTGTGGAAAAGGAGAATATTGTCTGGCATATGCACAAAGTCAGCAAAGCAGATCGTAGTCAGCAAAAAAAACAGCGTTCTGCCATTTTATGGTTTACTGGATTAAGTGCCTCAGGTAAATCAACTATCGCCGGGGCAGTAGAACAGGCTTTGTTTGAATTAGGACATCATACCTATTTGCTGGATGGTGATAATGTCAGGCATGGATTGAACAAGGATCTGGGCTTTTCTGATGAGGATCGGGTTGAAAATATCCGCCGTATCGGTGAAATGGCCAAATTGTTTGCCGATGCCGGTTTAATTGTCCTAACTGCATTTATTTCCCCTTTTCGTTCTGATCGGCGTTTGGTTCGCGACTTGGTTGAAGCGGATGAATTTGTTGAAGTCTATATGGACACTCCGCTCAGTGTGTGTGAGCAGCGAGATCCAAAAGGACTTTATCAAAAAGCCCGTCGAGGCGAGATCAAGAACTTCACTGGTATCGATTCTGAATACGAAGCACCGGAAGCGGCAGAAGTCACTTTGAATACCGCGGAATGTGATGTTTCGGAATGTGTGGCGCAGGTTATTGAATATTTGCGTGCCCACAACATTATCCAGACTTAGGTTTTTCTATGCGTTTTATTGATGTTTTTAATGGTGATGCCGATGGCATTTGTGCGCTGGTGCAATTGCGACTGGCCGAACCGAGAGAGTCAGAGCTGGTGACAGGCATTAAGCGTGATATTAATCTGCTTAAAAACGTCCAGGCTGATGTGGGTGACAAGCTGACGGTGCTGGATATCTCAATGGAAAAGAATGCCATTGATTTAATGCGCTTGCTTGATGCAGGTGCCAACGTGTTTTATGCCGATCATCATCAACCGGGTGAGATCCCCCAACATGCTCGCTTATCTGCTTATATTGATATGGCCGCCACTACCTGTACCTCATTAATCGTTGATAAATATCTTGACGGACAATTTCATCAGTGGGCTATTACTGCAGCTTATGGCGATAATCTGACTGCTGTGGCAGATAAACTTGCTGACGAAGCTGGAATAACTGATACGCAACGTGAAGAATTATCATCGCTGGGTATTTATCTGAATTACAACGGCTATGGTGCGAATACGGATGACTTGTTATTCCATCCTGCCGAGTTGTACAAACAATGTGTAGCTTACGCATCGCCATTTGATTTTATTCATGAAAATCGTGCGGCTTATGAAAAGCTATCAACCGGTTATAACGAAGATATGCGTTCGGGCTTAACCATCGACCCAAAATACCAGACCGACAAGCTTGCCGTTATCTGTCTGCCTGATGAAAAGTGGGCGCGTCGTGTCAGTGGGGTGTTGGGGAATGAATTGGCAAACCAGTTTCCCGATCGGGCACATGCAATTGTTTCAGTAAAAGATGCTGATCATTATCTGGTAAGTCTACGGGCACCGAACTCCAATCGTAGTGGCGCCGATGAGATTGCCGGGCAATTTCTAACCGGTGGTGGGCGTAAAGCCGCCGCTGGGATTAATGCGTTGCCAATGAATCAGCTTGATCAGCTGATTGAGGTGATGGAAAAACAATACGCCTAGGGCTTGTTGATCTCTAATATCCACCACTGCTGGCGACTATTTTTGTGTCCGACAAGGTAGAAAGCACGCCGTGTAGCCGTCCTACATAAGTGATTGACAAATGAGTCTGGAACTCATTTGAACAGCTTAGCTGGCCGCGTAGCGGTGAAATACAGGGATATATTTCATATAACGCAGGCGGCCGCAAAAATAGTCCCAGCCCTTCGGGTTGTGACTGAAAAAGCGCTTCTCGTGCCTTGATTGACGCTTTTTCAGGTCACAACAGAGGCGGAGATGAAAGAGCAATAAGCCCTGGAGAATAAAGTGTGATCAGCTTCTCAAATTGAAGCAGGATAATTTCCTGTTATGCATTTTTGCCAACGGTTTCTCTGGATCTAATACAATAAATTCCCTTACTCTTTAGTTGCAGCTCTGGAGAGCTGAAATTAACTAAACAAGGAGTATGGAAAGATGTTTAAAAAATGGATTGTTGCTTTATTACTAGCGTTTTCACTTTCATCATTCGCTGCATTCGCAGCAGATAAAATCAATATCAACACTGCTTCAACTGATGAATTACAACTGCTCAATGGAGTAGGGCCTTCTACGGCCAATGCCATTGTGCAATATCGTGAGCAGAACGGTGCATTCGGTTCAGTTGAAGATTTAGCGAATATCAAAGGTATTGGCGAGAAAAAAGTGGCCAATATTGCTGAGAATGTCACGGTATCTGATTAAGTTAACGCAATTTGTAATGAAAAGGTGAGGTTAAAACAACCTCACCTTTTTTATGCTTGACTAAAAGGCAACAGATGTTGAGACAACTGACTCTGCCTGCATGACCAGTTTGTCTTTGAGCGATTCATACAGATTCTGCTGTTCTGCCTCACTTAACGAATTGTCTTCAATATTGGTGATGAAAAATACGTCTTCAACTTGATCGCCGAGTGTGACCATTTTGGCATTAATAACCTGTATCTGATACGCCAGAAATACTTGTGCCACAGCCGACAGTAAGCCCGGTCGGTCATGTGTATACAACTCCATTACCGTGTGGTTTTGTTGTTGGTTGGTTGAAAATTTGATAACGGGCTCGGTTTTGAAAAGTTTTGTGGTTCTCGGCATTAATTGCGGTTTATAACCTGAGGTAAGCTCTTTTCGGGCCAGTTGTTTACTGACAGCAGTGATGATGTCTTCATAACGTTGTTGGGCGCCATTGATGATAAACGTATTAAGGGCACTGTCATCACCACTGATATTGATTTTGGCGTCAAGAATGTTCAGTTGCAGTTGTTCCAGACTGGCAGTCATTGCTGCGAATAGGCCCTGTCTATTCTGCGCGTAAATGAATAATTCCAGCGTCTGTTTTTCATTGTGAGGCCGCACTAAAATCAACGGTTCCTGATCTGGACTTTCCAATCTGCCATTGGTTTGCCAGACGATTTCCTCGACTGAATGTCGAAGAAAGTAATCGAGGTCGTACGTATGCCACAAAGTTGTAATGTCTTGCGGTGGCCATCCCATTTCAGTGAGTTTGTCCAAAGCCAGCTGATACTTTTTATGACTTTTTTCCTGAGTACTTTTCGCCTGAGCTTCGGTATGTTCCAACCATTGATGCGTGCTGTGATAAAGCTGCTTGAGCAACGAATCACGCCAGCCATTCCAAAGGTTATTATTGGTTGCCCGAATGTCTGCCACCGTTAGAAGATACAGATAATTTAATCTGTTCACACTGCCTACCAATTCAGCAAAGTCCTGAATGACTTCCGGATCTTCCAGATCTTTCTTCTGGGCAGTAGAAGACATTGCCAGATGCTGGCGAACCAGAAAGGTAACAACGCTAGTGTCGTAATCACTCAGATTATGCTGGGTACAAAATTTCTCTGCGTCCTTAACACCCAAAATACTGTGATCGCCACCACGACCTTTGGCAATATCGTGATATATGCCGGCAATGTAGAGTAATTCAGGTTTTGGCAGTTGATAGAAGACTTCTGAACAAAGCGGAAATTCATCTTTGAATTCGGAGCAGGAAAAACGACGTAAATTTCCCACCAGAAACAGAGTATGTTCATCTACTGTGTAGGCATGAAATAAATCATGCTGCATCTGCCCGACAATTCGACCAAACTCGGGCAAATATGCACCTAAAACACCGAGCTGGTTCATGCGACGGAATTCATGCGTCACACCTTTTGGTTGACGGATGATTTCCATAAACAGGCTGCGATTTCTGATATCGGCACGAAAACGTCCATCAATTAAATGCAGATGGGCGTGTATCTGGCGAATGGTCGAAGCACGAATCCCTTTGATATGCGGATGCTGCTGCAAAATCAAAAACACCTCGAGCAGAGCATAGGGATAGTAAGCAAAAATACCGGAGTTGATAGTTTCCAGATATCCATTATGGGATTGGAAACGACGATTTATCGGTTCAATGTCCCTTGGCTCATCTGCCAGAATGATATTCTCTTCAAACAATTGTAATAACAGGGCATTCATCTGACCCACAGCACGAACTGTCCGATAATAATCTTTCATGAAATGTTCAACAGCCATGCGACTGTTGGTTTCGACGTAACCCAATTGCTTGGCCAATTCACGCTGATGATCAATCATCAGTTTTTCTTGTTTACGGCCTGCCTGATGATGCAGAGCAAAACGTACACGCCATAAAAAACGCCGTGAATGTTGCAGTACCTCGAACTCACTCTCTGCCAGAAATCCCTTGGCTTTAAGACCTTGCAGGTTTCGAACATCAAAATGCTGTTGTGCCACCCAGTTAATAACCTGGATATCACGAAGACCACCGGGCGATTCTTTCAGATTGGGTTCAAGGTTATTACCGGTATCGTTGTATTTATGATGACGCTGAATCTGTTCCTGTTTTTTCCGTTCATAGAAAAGCCGGTTATCCCAGGTTTTATTGGAAACCGTTAATTGCTGTAATTGTTCAAACAATACCCGATTACCGGATAGAAACCGTGCTTCAAGCAGGGTGGTGGCTATGGTGATATCGTCTTCGGCCTGTTGGCGGCATTCGCCAATCGTACGAACACTATGACCAATCTCCAGGCCGATATCCCACAGTTGGGTCAGGAAGACAGATAGTGCTTCTGGCGGTGTTTCAGCCACTGAATCATCCAGTAACACCAGTAAGTCGATATCCGAGTGTGGATGTAATTCGCCTCGTCCATAACCGCCGACAGCAATCAGACTGACTCTCGTTTCAGACACCAGATGTTTTTGCCATAGAAACTGCAGTACTTCATCCACAAAATGTGCTTGCTGGTGTACCAGCCAGTCAATATCAGCCTGATCTTCAAAAAAACATTTTTTCAGATGTTGTGAGGCTTTGGCGAGAATATCGCGACAGCCTGTCGCATTATCCGCCTGGCCGAACTCCCAGACAGATTGTGCAGCAATTGCCATGGTTGATTGCTCCTATGAGCGTTCTTCGTCCCGAAGGGTTAGAATTTCATGACCATCATCAGTCACCAGAATTGTGTGTTCCCACTGTGCAGACAAAGAACGGTCTTTGGTCACTACCGTCCAGCCATCCGGAAGCTGACGTACCTGTCGTTTACCGGCATTGATCATGGGTTCAATGGTAAACGTCATGCCGGTTTGTAATGTCATCCCGGTATCAGGCATGCCGTAATGCAGAACTTGAGGTTCTTCGTGAAATACCTGTCCGATGCCATGTCCACAATATTCTCTGACAACTGAAAAGTGCTCATTCTCCGCATGTTGCTGTATAGCATGACCAATATCACCCAGCTTGATGCCGGGTTTGACCATCTCAATTCCTATCAGCATGCATTCACGGGATACTCGAGACAGACGTTGCGCCAGAATCGAGGTCTTGCCGACATGAAACATCTTGCTGGTGTCGCCATGATAACCATCTTTAATAACCGTGATATCGATATTAATGATGTCACCGTCTTTGAGCTTTTTATCACTGGGAATACCATGGCAGATAACATGGTTGACTGAGGTACAGATAGATTTGGGAAATCCATGATAATTCAGTGGGGCAGGGATGGCTTTTTGTTCATTAACTATATAATCATGACAGATGGTGTTTAATTCGTCCGTGGTTATTCCCGCAACCACATGTGGTTCGATCATGGTCAAAACGTCTGCGGCGAGTTTTCCTGCCACACGCATTTTTTCGATTTCTTCGGCTGTTTTGATGGTCACGCCCATGCCAGATCCTGATTACTGTTAACTATAAAAAGAGAAAGCATAGTTTGCCGCAAAAACCGCTGAACTGCCAGCAAACTGGCTTAATCCACTGTGTCGAAGGTATATGCTTTGTTTTAATCAGTAACTGTGGAATAATATGCGCGCCTTAGCA
>Ga0207883_1000045_pt1 | contig 89944 bp, 87 predicted proteins | sample MalvirmetaMSP109_FD_184229 | JGI IMG/M metagenome (GOLD analysis project Ga0207883, IMG submission 184229) | Marine viral communities from the Deep Pacific Ocean - MSP-109 (SPAdes) | ecosystem: Environmental > Aquatic > Marine > Oceanic | place: Pacific Ocean | collected 2011-05-21 | reverse complement strand
TACCCTGCGCTGTTCATCCAGCACCACGCCAACCGCAACATGCACTGCGGCCATTCAGGTACGGTACTCCGCATTGATGCGCACGTAGTCATAGGAAAAGTCCGTGGTCCACACGGTCGCCGCGGCAGGCCCGCGCTGCAGTTCGATACGAATGGTGATGTCGTCCTGTGCCATCGCAGCGGCACCCTGCTGCTCGGTGTAACTGGACGCACGGCAACCCTGCTCGGCGATCAGCACATCGTTCAGGTACACGGCGATGCGCGTGACATCGAGGTCCACCAGCCCCGCGCGGCCGATCGCCGCCAGCAGACGCCCCCAGTTCGGATCGGAGGCGAACAGCGCCGTCTTCACCAGCGGTGAATGGGCGATGGTAAAGGCCACGTCGAGACACTCCTGCTCCTGCGCGCCACCATTGACCTGCACCGTGACAAACTTGCTGGCCCCCTCGCCGTCGCGCACCAGGCCTTGCGCGAGGTTAACGCAGGCTTCCTGCAGGGCGTTGCGCAACGCGTCGTAGAGAGGATCGTCCGCGGACTGCAACAGCGCATTGCCCGCTGCGCCGGTTGCCACCAGCATGCAGGCGTCGTTGGTCGAGGTATCCCCGTCCACCGTAATGCGGTTGAACGAAAGCTCAACCGCCTCAGCGAGCAGGGCCTGCAGGACTGTGGGACTGACCGCGACATCTGTCGCCAGATAGGCCAGCATCGTCGCCATGTTGGGCCGCAGCATGCCGGCGCCCTTGGCAATGCCGGTCAGCACATGGCTGTGCCCATTGCAGCTGAACTGCACAGAGCAGGCCTTGGGCCGGGTATCCGTCGTCATGATTCCGTGGGCGGCATCCAGCCAGCCGTCCACCTGTAACGCCGCCAGCGCCTGCGGCAGCACGTCGATAATTTTCTGCACCGGCAGCGGCTCCCCGATGACGCCGGTGGAGAACGGCAGCACGGACTCGGGGGCTACGCCGGCCAGTTGAGCAACGGCCGCGGCACAGCGACGCGCATCAGCGAGCCCGGCATCACCGGTACCGGCATTGGCATTGCCCGTGTTCACCAGCAGGTAGGCTGGCCGTTGCTGACTGGCCGCCAGATGCTCCTTCGCCACCACCACCGGCGCCGCGCAGAACGCATTGCGCGTAAACACCCCCGCGACGTGGCTACCGGCGGCCAACTCCATGAGCACGACATCGCGCCGTCCCGGCTTCTTTATACCCGCGGAGACTGTGGCCAGGCGCAAACCCGGTACCGACAGCAACTCCCCCAGGCGCGCTTCACCCACTGCCATGCTGTTGCTCTCCCGCTACGCCGCCAGGCTCAGTCGATACGCCCGTGGCACTGTTTATACTTTTTCCCGCTGCCACAGGGGCAGGGTTCGTTGCGCCCCACCTTGGGCTGTTCACGGGTGAAGGTCTGCGGCGTTTCCGCCGGTGCGGATTCCGCCGCCCCACTGGCCAGGGCTTCCTCCGCCATGGCCGAGGCCGCGGCGTGCTGGAAGGCCAGTTTTTCGCGCTCCGCTGCCTCGCGCCTGCGCGCCTCAATCAGCGCCGACTCGTCCTGGTGCTGGATCTGCACGTGGCTCAGGAACTTGATGACCTCATACTTGAGGTTCTGCAGCAGCTGTTCGAACAACGCGAAGGACTCACGCTTGTATTCCTGCTTGGGATTCTTCTGCGCGTAGGCGCGCAGATGGATGCCCTGCCGGAGATGATCCATGGTCGCCAGGTGATCTTTCCACAGCGTATCCAGCACCTGCAGCATGATCTGCTTTTCGATCTTGCGCATGGGCGGCCCGACGTCCGCACACTTGGCGTCATAGGCCTCCTGCACTGCGGCGACGATTTTTTCACGCAGTGCTTCCTCGTGCAGGCTGTCGTCCTCGTCCAGCCATTGCTGCAGCGGCAGCGTGACGGCAAATTCCGCCTCAAGCTGACGCTCAAGGCCAGGCACATCCCACTGTTCCTCGACGCTCATCGGCGGGATATAACTGGAGATCGCCTCGTTTACCACGTCCTCGCGAATGGCGGTAATGGTATCGGCAATATCCGCCTCGCCCAGCAACTCGTTCCGCTGCTGGTAGATGATCTGGCGCTGGTCGTTGGCCACGTCATCGTATTCGAGCAACTGCTTGCGAATGTCGAAGTTGCGCCCCTCGACCTTCCGCTGCGCTTTTTCAATGGCATTGGTCACCATGCGATGTTCGATCGCTTCGCCTTTCTCCATGCCCAGCGCCTGCATGAAGCTCTTCACTCGGTCAGAGGCAAAAATGCGCATGAGATTGTCTTCAAGTGACAGATAGAACCGCGACAGGCCGGGGTCACCCTGGCGTCCGGCACGACCGCGCAGCTGATTGTCGATGCGCCGCGACTCGTGTCGCTCAGTACCCAGAATGTGCAGCCCACCCGCAGCCAGCACCGCCTCGTGGCGCTGGCGCCAGGCCTCGGTCAGCTCGGCGCGCTGCGCATCGGACACGTCACCCAGCGACTCCAGCTCTGCCTCGAGGCTGCCGCCCAGCACAATGTCCGTGCCCCGGCCCGCCATGTTGGTCGCAATCGTCACCACCCCCGGACGCCCGGCCTGGGCAATAATCTCCGCTTCCTGCTCATGGTATTTGGCGTTGAGAACCTTGTGCGGAATCTTCGCGGCGCGAAAGCGTTGCGACAGCTCTTCAGAGGTTTCCACCGACGCGGTACCCACCAGCACCGGAGCACCCTTCTCCACGCAATCCTTCACGTCGGTGACAATGGCGTCGAATTTCTCTTCGCGCGTCAGGTAGACCAGATCGTTCAGGTCTTTACGCTGTCGTGGCTTGTTGGTCGGAATCACCAGCACTTCCAGGCCGTAGATCTGGCGAAACTCGAAAGCTTCCGTGTCCGCGGTGCCGGTCATGCCCGCCAGTTTCTTGTACAGTCGGAAGTAGTTCTGGAAGGTGGTCGAAGCCAGGGTCTGGCTCTCGTTCTGGATACGCACGCCCTCCTTGGCTTCGATGGCCTGATGCAGACCCTCGGAGAGCCTGCGGCCGGTCATGGTGCGGCCGGTGTGCTCGTCAATCAACACCACCTGATCGCCCTGTACGATGTACTCCACGTCCCGATGGAACAGTGCGTGGGCACGCAGGCCGGAATACACATGGTGCAGCAGGTTCAGGTTGGTCGCGGCGTAGAGACTGTCGCCCTCCTGCAGCAGCCCCTCACCAGTGAGCAGCTCTTCGACGTACTCGTGGCCCATCTCGGTCAGCTCGATCTGACGCTGCTTCTCGTCGACCGTGAAGTGGCCCTCCTGTCCTTCCACATCGCGTTTGAGCAAGGGGACCAGTTTGTTGATGCGTTGGTACAGCGCCGAGCTGTCCTCAGAGGCACCGGAAATCACCAGCGGGGTGCGCGCCTCATCGATCAGGATGGAGTCGACTTCGTCGACAATGGCAAAGCTGAGCTCGCCCTGCAGTTTATCCTCGAGCCGGAACGCCATGTTGTCCCGCAGGTAGTCAAAGCCGAATTCATTGTTGGTGCCGTGAATGATATCGGCCTGGTACGCCTCGCGCTTCTGCTCCTGGGTCTGGCCGGAACGTACGACACCGACAGACACACCGAGGAAGCGGTAGAGGGGTGACATCCACTGCGCATCGCGCCCGGCCAGGTAATCGTTGACCGTAATCAGGTGCACGCTTTTGCCGGACAGGGCATTCAGGTAGGCCGGCAGGGTGGCCACCAGGGTTTTGCCCTCCCCGGTGCCCATCTCGGCGATCTTGCCCTCATGCAACGCCATACCGCCAATCAGCTGTACATCAAAATGCCGCATGCCCAGGGTGCGCTGACTCGCCTCGCGGGTGACCGCGAAGGCCTCGGGCAGAATGTCGTCCAACGTCGCGCCATCCGCCAGGCGCTGGCGGAACTCGCCGGTCTTGGCCGCCAGGGCGGCATCGTCCAGCGCCTGCATAGCCTCTTCCAGTGCGTTGATCTTGCGGACGATCTTGCCAAGGCGCTTCAGCTCCCGATCATTTCGGGTGCCGAAGATTTTCTTCATCGTAGTCGTAATCATTAAGGGGTCACTGCGTTAGACATCAGGGCTTCACCCGCCCGATGTGATACCCGGCGGGAGACGAATTTTGCGCGATGGGTGATTCAGCGTCGGGTGCGACGCACGTAGCTGGAGGGATCGACAGGACGGCCGTGCTTGTACACTTCGAAATGCACGTGGGGACCGGTAGCGCGCCCGCTGGAGCCCATCAGGGCAATGGGCTGGCCCTTGCGCACGAGGTCGCCGGGCTCCACGAGATTGGACTGATTGTGGGCGTACCGCGTGACCAGACCGTCGCCGTGGGAGACTTCAACCATCATCCCGTAGCCGTTGCGGTCATTGCCAGAGAACGTCACCACGCCGCCCGCCACCGCGATGACGTTGGACCCGGCCTTGCCGGCGTAGTCAATACCGTAGTGTGCGGAACGCTTGCCCGAGAAGGGATCCGCACGCACACCAAAACCGGACGACACCCAACCCTTTTCCACGGGACGGCCGGACACCCAAGCCTCCTCATCCAGCTTGCGGTGGGTGAGCAGTGACTCAAGGATTTCCAGCTGCTGTTCACGCTCCGTGAGGCGTTCAGCAAAGTGCTCTAACTCACCCGTGAGGTCGGGCGCCAGGTACTCGACGCTAAAATCAGCTGCCAGGGGACCACCGACCGCCGGGGGCTGGCTGAAATCGAACTCGCCGTCCTGCAGATCGGCCATGGCCGTGAGGTGTTCGCCGAGGGCGTCGAGGCGTGTCATTCGCGCCTGCAGCTCCGCCAGACTCAGCGTCATGGCCTGCAGCTTGCGCTCAGCCTCGAGACGCAGGTCCTCCAGCTCCGTTGACTGGGTGGCAAGCTCGTCCTGCAGGCTGTCCAGGGAATTGTCGCGCAGGTCACGCGCCTGGGACTCCTGACCGACGAAGTAGCCCAGTGCCACCATGCCCAGCGGCAGTCCGAGACAGCACAGGGACAGCAGGGCGCGTGACCAGCGGCCCAGCTCGAGAGAGCGGGACCCGCCGTGTTTGCGGCTTATCAGGATGACCTTCATTGGCAACCGGTTGCAATGAACTGACGCGCGAGTGTGCCATAGTCACGGGAATATTACCAATAGCAATTTGCGCCGCCGACGGCAACGGCGCGGGGCATGGCTGCCCGGCGCCCGAAGTATCAGGCGGCGGCGGGGCTCAGCGAGTAGGAAATCGGCGCGGTGGCCTCATCTTCGAAGGTCACCATTTCCCAGGCATCCGGCTGGGCTATCAGGGCCCGCAGGGAGGCATTATTGAGTGCGTGACCGGACTTGTGCGCCCGGTATTCGCCGATAACGCTGTAGCCGAGCAGGTAGATGTCGCCGATAGCATCGAGAATCTTGTGTTTGACGAACTCGTCGTCGTAGCGCAGGCCATCCTGGTTCAGGATGCGGTATTCGTCCACCACAATGGCGTTGTCCACGCTGCCGCCACGGGCCAGCCCCTGGGAGCGCAGGTATTCGATTTCGTGCATGAATCCGAAGGTGCGCGCGCGGCTCACTTCCTTGACGAAAGAAGTGCTGGAAAAGTCGATTTCCGCGTGCGGTGACCGCTCGCGGAATACGGGGTGATCAAACTCGATGGAAAACGAGACCTTGAAGCCATCAAAGGGGAGAAAGCTGGCTGTCTTGTCCCCGTCTTCCACCGTGACCGGACGCTTGATGCGGATGAATTTCTTCGCCGCGTTCTGTTCCTCGATACCCGCGGACTGGATCAGGAACACAAACGGACCCGCACTGCCGTCCATAATCGGCACTTCCGACGCGCTCACATCGACAAAGGCATTGTCGATGCCCAGCCCCGCCATCGCCGACAGCAGGTGCTCCACGGTCGACACCTTCTCGCCATTGGCGATCAACGTGGTCGAGAGCGTGGTCTCCCGCACATTCTCGGCGCGCGCGGGGATTTCGACCACGGGGTCGAGGTCCACGCGCCGGAATACAATACCTGCATCAATGGGGGCAGGCGACAGGGTGAGATACACTTTCTCACCCGTGTGCAAACCGACGCCCGTTGCCTTGATGGCATTGCGTAATGTGCGCTGTCGAATCATACCTTCACCATCTCCTCTGCCCCGGACCGTCCGCGGCAGCCGATGGTGTGTCGGCTATGCCTCGTCAGTCCGCCTGGCGCCGCAAAAATGCGGGGATGTCAAAATAATCGTCACTCGCCATCGCGGCGGCCTCACCACCGGCTGACATGGCGCGACGCATCTTGGTCGGCCGCTCCAGATCACGGTAATCGGGCTCTTCATCCGTTGCTGCAACCGCTGCACGCGGCGCTGTGCCCACTACCTGCAGCGGCGTCGCACGTGCCACCTCGCTGCCCAGACCTGTCGCCACCACCGTGACCTTGAGCTCGTCGGTCATGTTCGGGTCAATCACGGTGCCGACCACTACTGTCGCGTCATCCGACGCAAATTCTTCGATCGTGTCGCCAACTTCGGAAAACTCGCCGAGCGACAGATCCAGACCCGCGGTGATGTTCACCAGAATACCGCGCGCCCCCCGGAGGTCGATATCATCCAGCAGAGGGCTGTTGATCGCACGCTCTGCCGCCTCGCGGGCGCGGTTTTCACCGCGGGCAGAGCCGGTTCCCATCATCGCCATGCCCATCTCGGACATGACCGTACGCACATCGGCAAAATCCACGTTGATCATGCCGGGACGAATGATCAGGTCGGCAATACCCTGAACTGCGCCCAACAATACATCATTCGCTTCTTTGAAGGCATCCAATAAACTGGTACTTTTTCCGAGCACTTCCAGCAACTTTTCGTTCGGAATGGTGATCAAAGAGTCGACGTGTTGCTGCAGTTCCCGCACACCCTCCAGCGCGATCGCCAGCCGCTTCTTGCCTTCGAAAGGGAACGGCCGGGTGACCACGGCCACCGTAAGAATACCCATTTCACGCGCCACTTCCGCAACAATCGGCGCGCCGCCAGTACCCGTGCCACCACCCATACCCGCGGTGATGAACACCATGTCGGCGCCGCGCAGCGCATCGGCGATACGATCACGATCCTCGAGCGCCGCCGCGCGACCGATCTCCGGATTCGCTCCGGCTCCCAGGCCCTTGGTGATGGCACCACCGAGTTGCAGCACGGTTTTCGAACGGATGTCCGAAAGCGCCTGCGCATCGGTATTGGCACAGATGAAGTCCACGCCTTCAACTGAGTTCTCGATCATGTGCTTGACCGCGTTGCCGCCGCCACCGCCAACACCGATAACCTTGATGACCGCGTTCTGTGGTACGTTGTCGATAAGTTCAAACATAGCGTTTCTCCCCTTTCCTTTATGTGGCCACGCCGTGGCGTGACGGTTTACCGCAAAAAATTCTAGAAATTGCTCTGTATCCAGTTGCGCAGGCGCGCCACCAGGCCCTCACCGCTGGCAACGCTGCGCTGGGCGCTGCCGGCGCGCTCGCCGGCCTGCTTCTGGCCGTACTGCAACAGGCCCACGCCGGTTGAATAGATCGGGTTGCGCACGATGTCGTTCAGCCCCTTGACCGTTTGCGGGTAACCCACCCGCACCGGCATGTGGAAGATCTCTTCCGCCAACTCAACCACGCCTTCCATCTTCGACGTGCCGCCGGTGAGCACCACACCGGCGCGGATGGCCTCTTCATAGCCACTGCGGCGCAGTTCGCCCTGAATGAGGGTGAACAGTTCGTCGTAGCGCGGCTCCACCACCTCCGCCAGCGATTGCCGTGACAGATCGCGGGGGGGCCGGTCACCGACACTTGGCACCTTGATCGTTTCATCAGGGCCAGCCAGCTGGGTCAGGGCGCAGGCGTATTTGATCTTGATCTCCTCGGCATGCTGGGTGGGCGTGCGCAGCGCCGTGGCAATGTCGTTGGTCACCTGGTCGCCCGCGATGGGAATCACCCCGGTGTGGCGGATAGACCCCTCGGTGAATATGGCGATATCCGTGGTGCCTCCGCCGATATCCACCAGGCAGACGCCCAGTTCCCGCTCGTCTTCCGTAAGCACCGAGTAGCTGGAGGCCAACTGCTCGAGAATCACCTCTTCCACTTCCAGGCCACAGCGACGAATGCACTTCTCGATATTCTGGGCAGCGTTGACAGCGCAGGTGACGAGGTGGACCTTGGCCTCAAGGCGCACGCCGGACATGCCCAGTGGCTCCTTGACCCCTTCCTGGTTATCGATCACGTATTCCTGGGGCAGGATATGCAGCACCTTCTGGTCAGCAGGAATAGCGACGGCCTGCGCCGCATCAAGTACCCGCTCGAGATCCGGCGGCTGAACCTCGCGGTCGCGAATGGCCACAATGCCATGGGAGTTGAGGCTGCGAATGTGGCTGCCTGCGATACCCACGTACACCGAGTGGATCTGACAGCCGGCCATCAGCTCGGCTTCTTCGACGGCGCGCTGGATAGACTGCACTGTGGACTCGATGTTGACGATCACGCCTTTTTTCATGCCCTTGGACGGATGTGAGCCGATGCCGACCACTTCCAGCCCCCCCTCTGGGCCGATCTCGCCGACGAGGGCGACGACCTTCGAGGTGCCGATGTCCAGTCCCACGATCATCCTTTTGTCCTGAACGCTGCCCATGGCAGTGATACTCCCCACTGAATTATTTTTCGGCCACGCTGGCCAGTTGCGCGGCGTCAACCGCGGGTTCGCGGAAGGCTACCGCCATGCCGCTCTCGTAGCGCAGGTCTACGCGCTCGACCTCATCCCAGCGCGCAGCCAGCTCACGTCGGTACACCGTTGCAAAGCGCTCGAGGCGATCGCCGAAGTCCACATTCCCCAGTGCCAGCTGCGTGCCGCTGTCGAGTTCGGCGCTGAGGTGCCCGCGCTCATCCAGCGACAGGGCATGCAGGACCAGGCCCAGCGGCTGCAGCAGTTCGCCCAGCTGCTGATAGCTCACAATCAGCTCACGTGCAGAGCCGGTGGGCCCCTCAAGTCTCGGCAGCGATGCCTCGCCTGCCACGCTGGACGACTGAAACACCTCACCCTCGTGGTTGAGAAAGCCGCCCTGCCCCCAGCGCGCGATAGGCAGTTGCTCCTGCACATTGATCTCCAACGTGCTGGGCCAGCGCCGGCGCACACTCACCTGGTAGATCCAGGGCAGCGCCTGCAGCCGCGCGCGCACGTCCTCCAGGTTGGCACTCAGGAACCCACCCACCAGCGCGGGCTGTACCATGTCCTGCACGACTTCGGTCTGGGTGCGATGCAAATTGCCCGTCACGGCAATGCGCTGCACCGGAAGCTCCTGCAGGGCAATCCAGCCGCGCAGGCCCACCACGCACACCACACCGACGCCAAGCAGGATCAGCAGGCGGTTTACCCAGCCACCGAGCAGGCGCAGTCCCGGGCGCATGTCCGGTCGCGGCGCGCGCACGGCGCGACGACGGGTCGCTCCTGCGGAGCCGCGGCGCCGGTGTGCGGCGGTCCTGCGCGTGTCAACCATGTGCACGACCCTCCCAGCTCAATTCGACAATGCGTTGCACCAGAGCCTCGATGGACATCCCCACCGCGCGCGCCGCCATCGGCACAAGACTGTGCGATGTCATACCGGGGATGGTGTTCACTTCCAGCACGTAAAAGCGGCCATCGCGGTCGCGCATCAAATCCACGCGCCCCCAGACTGAGCAGCCGAGGCTGCGAAACGCGGCCAGTGCCAGCGCGCTGGCTTCCGCTTCATCTTCGGCGCTCAGGCCACTGGGGCAGTGGTAGCGGGTCTCGTCCGACAGGTACTTCGCTTCGTAGTCGTAGAACTCCCGATCAGTTTCCATACGGATCGACGGCAGCGTGCTGTCCCCCAGAACCGCGACCGTGTACTCGGGACCATCGATGAACTGCTCGGCCAGAACGGTTCCGCCGAAGGCCGATGCCGTGCGCCAGGCCTGTGCCAGCGCCTCTGCGGTCGCCGCCGGCGCCATGCCGACACTGGAACCCTCGCAGGCCGGCTTCACGAACACCTTGCCGAAACGGGCGATGACCGCGTCCCAGTCGCTGCCGGCTTCCAGCACCACAAAGCCGCCGGTGCTGACCCCCACACCCTGCCAGAGCTGCTTGCTGCGCTGCTTGTCCATGGCCAGCGCCGAACCCAGCACCCCGGAACCCGAGTAGGGAATCTGCAATGTTTCCAGGGCGCCCTGAATCACGCCGTCCTCACCGCCGGGGCCGTGCAGCGCGTTGAAGGCAAAGCTCACATCCTCGAGTTGCGCCACCCAGCCAGCCGTGGACGGATCAACAGCGCGCACCTCACACCCCAGGCTCTGCAACGCGGCGACGATGGTTGCGCCGGTCTGCAGCGATACGTCACGCTCTGCAGAACGACCGCCCAGCAGCACGGCCATCGGCCCTGAACTCGCCTGCTGCCAACTCATGCGCGCACCTCCGCCAGGCTGCCCAGCGCCTGGAGGTCCTGCGCCAGTCGCGCGATGTTGCCCGCGCCCTGGGTAATCACGACATCGCCATCGCGCAGAATTCCACACAAGACATTGGCGACTTCGTCAATGCTCTCCACAAACACCGGTTCCACCTGCCCGCGCTGCCGGATACTCCGCGTCAGGCTGCGGCTGTCGGCGCCGGGAATCGGCTCCTCACCTGCCGGATACACATCCAGCAGCAGCAGCGCATCACAGCGCGACAGCACCGCCACGAAATCCTCGTACAGGTCACGCGTGCGCGAGTACCGATGCGGCTGGTACACCATGACCACGCGGCGATCGGGCCAGGCCTGCCGGGCAGATTCCAGCGTCGCCCGTACTTCCGTCGGATGGTGCCCGTAGTCGTCAACCAGCAGTGCATTGCCGCCCGCCACACGCAGTTCACCCATCACGCTGAAACGACGCCCGACACCGGCAAACCCCGCGAGGCCGCGCTGAATCGCGGCGTCATCCACACCCTCATCGCAGGCAACAGCAATCGCCGCGGTGGCGTTCAGCACGTTGTGCTCGCCGGGCATATTCAGCTGTATCGACAGCGGCGACAGATCCCCGGGACGCGAGACTGTGAACTCGGTGGTCAGCCCCTGCTTGTGCACGTTCATGATGCGGTAGTCCGCCGCCTCATCGAAGCCATAGGTAAGGAACTGGCGAGACAGGTCCGGCAGTAGCCCGGCAACCACCGGATCATCGATACAGAGCACGGCGAGGCCATAGAAAGGCAGGTTGTGCAGGAATTCGAGGAAGGTGCTGCGCAGGGTCGCAAAGTCACCCCCGTAGGTTTCCATGTGATCTGCTTCAATGTTCGTCACGACGGTCACCATCGGCTGCAGGTGCAGGAAGGACGCGTCGCTTTCATCCGCCTCGGCCACCAGGAAGCGACTGGCTCCCAGTTGCGCGTTGCTACCGGCGGAATTCACCAGGCCACCGATGACAAAGGTCGGATCCAGGCCCGCCTCGGCGAACACCGCGGCAATCAGGCTCGTAGTCGTGGTTTTGCCATGGGTGCCCGCCACCGCGATACCGTGACGATAGCGCATCAGCTCCGCGAGCATCTCAGCCCGAGGAACAACCGGCACACGCGCTGCACGAGCCGCCACCACTTCCGGGTTGTCGGCGCGTACGGCGCTGGAACTGACCACCACGTCGGCGTCGCGCACGTGTTCCGCGGCGTGGCCGATAAACACCTCGATGCCGAGCTGCTGCAGGCGTGCCGTCACGGAACTGGGACGCAGGTCGGAGCCCGACACCGCATAGCCCAGGTTCATCAGGACCTCGGCGATCCCGCTCATCCCGGTGCCCCCTATGCCAATCATGTGAATCCTGCGGATCCGGCGCATTTCCGGTACGGTATAGGCGCTGCGTTCAGTCATGGCGCATCAGCTCCTCGCAAAGATCGGCAACCCGCGCTGTCGCCTGCGGCTGCGCCGCGGCGGAGGCGGCCGCCGCCATCGCCGCCAGGCGCTTTGGGTTGCCGATGTATCCAGCCAGCGTCGCAGCGACCGCCCGGGGCGACAGGTCGGCCTGGCGCAACATCAGCGCGGCACCGCGATCCGACAGCGCGCGCGCATTGGCCGTCTGGTGATCGTCGATGGCGTGAGGCAGCGGTATCAACAATGCGGGGCGGCCCATAATGGCGAGTTCGGCCACCGTCAACGCACCTGCCCTGCAGATCACGACATCTGCCCAGGCGTAGGCCGCCGCCATATCCTCAATGAAGTCACTGACCTGCACGCCTTCATCCAGCAATGCGCCATAGTCGGCGCGCAGGCTCTCCACGTGCGCCTGCCCGGACTGATGCCAGATGCGCACCGCGTCATCACTCAGTCGTTTGCGCAGATGGCGCAGCACTTCAGGAAGCAGTGTATTCAGCGGCTGCGCTCCCAGACTCCCGCCCAGTACCAGCACCTGCAGCGGGCGCTGGCCGTGGTAATCCCACAACTGGTCATTGGCCGCCTCAAGCAGCGAGCGGCGCACCGGGTTACCCACCACGGTCACCGCACGCTGGGCCGGGAATGCGCCCGGAAAACCCGCGGCTACCCGGCTGGCCAACGGAGCCAGCAGACGGTTGGTGGTACCCGCCACCGCATTCTGCTCATGAATCAGCAGTGGTTTGCGCAGCAACCAGGCGGCCAGACCCGCGGGGCCCGCCACGTAGCCACCCATGCCCACCACGCAGGACGGCGCGAGACGCCACACCAGGTGTACCGCGCGCAGACAGGACCAGAGCAGCAACACCGCGCCGAGCGCCGTGTCTGCAAGGTTCTTGCCACGCACACCGCGCACCGGGAGCAGGTGCAGCGGGTATCCCGCCGCCGGTACGACCCGCGCTTCCAGCCCGCGGTCTGTACCTGTCCAGGCGATGCGGTAGCCGCGCGCCTGCAAGGTGTCGGCCACGGCCAGCGCCGGATAGACATGTCCGCCCGTGCCGCCCGCCATCATCAGAACCAGAGGCGCCTCACTCATCCGGCACCCCCTTTACGTGGCGCGCGGGGCGCCGCCTTGGGCAATTCGTTGCCGATGCGCAGCACCAGCGCGAGCATACAGCAGCAGATAATCAGGCTGGTGCCGCCATAGCTGACGAAAGGCAGGGTCAGGCCCTTGGTGGGCAAGAGGCCGGCACTCATGCCCATGTTCACAAAGGCCTGCCCGGAAAACACCAGGGCCACGCCGTAGCAGACGTAGGCGCCGAACAGCTGGCCCGCAGCCTCGGCTTGCCGGGCGACCCACAGAATGCGGGCGATCAGCGCCGTGAAAAGGAGAATGAGGGCGAAGGCGCCGACAAATCCGGTCTCCTCGGCCCAGATGGAAAAGACAAAGTCCGTGTGCGCCTCGGGCAGGTAGAACAGCTTCTGCACACTGTTGCCGAGCCCCACGCCGAGCCACTCACCACGCCCGAACGCAATCAGGGACTGGATCAGCTGGAAGCCGCTGCCATAGGGGTCGGCCCAGGGGTCGGTGAACGAGGTGAGCCGCTGCATGCGATAGGGCGCGGCAAAGACCAGTGCACCCACGACGATGGGACTGGCGAGGACAATGGTCAGGAAGTGCGTGACCTTCATCCCGGCGAGGAACAGCATGCCGAACGACGTGGCCACCACAATCACCGTGGCACCGAAATCGGGCTCGGCGAGGAGCAGCAGGGCGACCAGTGCCAACACGCCCATGGGCTTGAAGAACCCGCTCCACTGCTCACGGACCTCCCGCGCCTGGCGCACCAGGTAGCCCGCGAGGTACACCACCACGGTGAGTTTGGCGAACTCGGAGGGCTGGAAGGTGAACGGCCCCAGAGGCAACCAGCGCTGGGCGCCCTTCACTTCCTTGCCGATCCCCGGCAGCAGCACCAGCACCAGAAAGCCAAGTCCGACCAACAGCCACATCCAACCCGTCCTCAGCCAGAAGCTGGAGGGAAAGCGGTACACCACTGCGGCGGCCGTGACGGCAATGACGATATAGACCAAATGACGCCGGGTCAGCTGCCACGCGTCCTGGTAGTGCCAGTCCGCGTACTCGACTGAGGCGGAGCCGATGGCGACCAGGCCCACCAGCAGCAGTGACAGTGCGAGCAGGAACAGCGCGGGATCGACGGCGAAGTGCAGGGGCTGAGCCAATCTCATACGTCCACTCCTTCGCGCAATGCGGCGACCGCCTGCACAAAGGCGTCGCCACGCGCCGGATAGCCGCTGAACATGTCAAAGCTGGCACAGGCGGGTGAAAGCAGCACCACGTCGCCTGCCGCTGCGCAGGCCGCAGCACGGCGCACCGCGTCCGCCATGTCTGCGGCACGCTGTATCGGCAGCAGGTCACCCGCGGCATCCGCTATCTGCCCTGCGGCTTCGCCAATCAGGATCAGGGCCTTGCCACTGGCCTGCAGCGGCTGGCGCAGCGGGCGGAAATCCTGGCCCTTGCCAACACCACCGGCAATCAGAATCACATTGCGTCCGGCGCCAAAACCGATGAGAGCCGCGCGCGTGGCGCCCACGTTCGTGCCCTTGGAGTCGTTGACGAAGCGCACGCCGCTGTGCTCTGCAACCAGCTGACAGCGATGGGGCAGACCTGAAAACGAGCGTGCCGCGGACTGCATCGCCGCAATGGGTAACCCCGCCGCATGACCCAGGGCCAGCGCCGCCAGCACATTACCGACATTGTGCCGCCCCTGAATGCCGAGCTCTTCCACGGTCAGCAAGGCATCGAATCCGAGGCAGAGCCACTCCTGACCGTCAATCTGGCGCAGGCCGAAGCCGTGAAGCTCCGGCTCCTTCAGGCGCCAGCTGGTCACGGCGGTTTCGGCACCGACCAGCGGCAACGTCAGCGGATCATCGCGATTGACCACGGCGTGCGCGCAGCCGCGAAAAATCCGGTGCTTGGCCTGGTGGTACTGCTGCAAACTGCCATGCCGGTCCAGATGGTCTGCAGACACATTCAGGACGGTCGCGACAGCGAGACCGAGGCTGGCCGCGCGTTCAAGCTGAAAGCTGGAGAGTTCCAATACATACAGTTCGCGCTCAGGTGCCAGCAGATCGAGGGCCGGCACACCGAGATTGCCGCCCACGCCAACATTGAGGCCCGCTGCCGCGGCCATTTCACCGAGCAGCGCAGTCACCGTCGACTTGGCGTTGGAGCCGGTGATACCCACTACCGGCGCCTCTGCGGCGCGCATGAACAGGTCGATGTCACCGCACACGGTGGCGCCTGCCGCCAGTGCCCGCACCACGATGGGGTGGTCCAGTGCAATGCCCGGGCTGACCACCCAGCTCCCGCCCTGCTCGATGACTGCGTCAGGTATGGCGCCGGCAAACACAGGCACATCCGGCATCTCGCGCTGCAGCATGGCCAGCTCGGGGGGCTGCTCACGGGTGTCGATCACCACGAAACGCCGGCCGCTGCGATGCAGGAAACGTGCGCAGGACAAGCCAGTCGCGCCGAGGCCGAAAACCACCTCGTCGCCGCTGCTTGCTATAAGACCCTGTGCCATTGACTCAGCTACTCCCCGCCTAACGCAGTTTCAACGTAGCCAGCCCGAACAGGACCAGCATGACGGTGATAATCCAGAAGCGCACGATGACCCGCGGCTCAGGCCAACCCTTCAACTCGAAGTGATGGTGTATCGGGGCCATGCGGAAGATCCGCCGCCCGGTCAGCTTGAAGGACGCCACCTGCAGGATCACCGAGACGGTTTCCAGCACGAAGATGCCTCCCATAATGAAGAACACGATTTCATGCCGGGTGATCACGGCCACCGTGCCCAGTGCCGCGCCGAGGGCCAACGCGCCCACATCGCCCATGAACACCTGCGCCGGATAGGTGTTGAACCAGAGAAAACCCAGGCCGGCTCCAGCGATTGCGCCGCAGAACACGGCGAGTTCACCGCTGCCCGCCACATAGGGAATATGCAGGTAGTCGGCGAAATTCACGTTACCCGTGAGGTAGGCAATGATGCCGAGCGCAGAGCCGACCATGACGGTGGGCAGTATCGCCAGGCCATCCAGCCCGTCAGTCAGGTTCACCGCGTTGCTGGCACCGACAATCACGAAGTACGTCAGCAGGATAAACAGCGGCCCCATGCTCCAGGCAAAGTCCTTGAAAAACGGGATATAGAGCTCCGTGGTGACCGGGGTATCAAACGCAAGGTAGAGGTAGAGCGCCGCGGCGAGTCCTGCCAGTGACTGCCAGAAGTATTTCCAGCGTGCCGGCAGGCCGCGAGAATCCCGCTCGACCACCTTGCGGTAGTCGTCCACCCACCCGACCGCGCCGAACACTGCTGTCACGCCCAGAGCCACCCAGATGTAGGGATTGCGCAAGTCCGCCCACAGCAGGCTGCTAATGGCAATCGCGACGAGGATCAGGGCACCGCCCATGGTCGGCGTACCGGATTTGCTGAGGTGCGATTGTGGCCCGTCACTGCGGACGGACTGCCCGACCTGGTAGAGGTTCAGGCGGCGGATCATCGCCGGACCGACCAGCAGCGAAATCGCCAGCGCAGTTCCGGCCGCCAGGATGCTGCGCAGCGTGAGGTACTGGAACACCTGGAAACCGCCGGCGAAGTGGGTCAGATATTCTGCCAGGAATAACAGCATGTCAGTTCCCCGTCTCCCGCAAAGTCGCCAGCAGGCGTTCCATGGCAACGCCACGGGACCCCTTGATCAGTACTGTGTCGTCCGGCCCCAGATCTTCACGCAGCGCCAGGGACGCGGCCTCGCAGTCGGCAAACCATTCGCCGCCCAGTTGCTCCACGGCGCCCAGCAGCGCCGGCCCGACCGCGACCATACGGTCGATACCCCGCTCCCGCGCATAGGCCCAGACCTCGCGGTGCAATTGCTCACTGCCTGCGCCCAACTCGAGCATCGCGCCCAGCACCAGCGTGCGTCTTCCCGGGCAGGCCGCCAGCACGTCAATGGCGGCGCGCACCGAGCCGGGGTTCGCGTTGTAGCTGTCGTCGATCAGCACAGAGCCTCCAAGACCGGCGACTCGCGCGCCGCGGCCCGGGACCGGGGCCACACCAGCGAGACCCGCGGTGATATCCGCCAGGCTGAGCTCACAGGCGAGACCGACGGCGATGGCTGCGAGTGCGTTGGATACGTTGTGCCGACCCGGCAGTTGCAGGCGCACCGGAGCTTCTCCGGCGGGCGTGCTGACGACGAACGTCACGCCCTGGGCGCCGCGCGACTGAATGCTGTGGGCGCTGATCGCTGCAGCCTGTTCGAGGCCGTAGTCCAGCACCGTGGCCCCCGCGGCACGCGTGCGCCAGCGCGTTGCCCAGGGCTGGTCGGCATTGACGATGGCGATACCCGCCCCTTCCAGACCCGCGTAAATTTCGCCCTTGGCCGACGCGACCCCCTCCAGACTGCCAAAGCCCTCCAGATGCGCCGGCATGGCATTCAGCAGAACAGCGATGTTCGGTCGCGCCAGCTCGCACAGCCAGGCCACATCGCCCTGCCGGCAGGCGCCCATCTCAATCACCGCAAACACATGCTCCGGCGCGAGTTGCAAAAGGGTCAGCGGCACGCCGATTTCGTTGTTCAGATTGCCTTGCGTCGCCAGCACCGGACCGCGGCGGGACAACACGGCGGCAATCAGGTTCTTCGCCGTGGTTTTTCCAGCGCTGCCGGTAATGGCAATCAGCGGGGCGGAGAAGAGTGACCGGTTGAACGCTCCCAGCTGCCCCAGCGCGCGCTGCGTATCAGCGACCTGAAGCAGAGCCAGCGGTGTGTCGACATCGCGGCTGACCACCGCCGCCACCGCACCGGCTTCCGCGACAGCCTGGAGAAAGTCGTGACCATCGAAGCGTTCACCCTGCAACGCCACAAACAGATCCCCCGGCGCCACCCTGCGACTGTCGGTGGTGACACCGGTAATGCTCAGGTCAGCGCCCCGTAAGCGCGCCTGCAATGGGACACTCAATTCGCTGAGGCGGAGGTTGCGCATCATGACACCGCCCTCTGCTGCAGGGCCCAGGCGGCACTGTCGACATCGCTGAAGGCAAGACGCTGATGCCCGATAATCTGGTAGGTTTCGTGCCCCTTGCCGGCGATCAGCACGCAATCGCCAGGCTGCGCCTCGGAAATTGCCAGGGCAATCGCCGCGCCGCGGTCGACCTCCAACTGCACCCGGCCCTGACAGCCCCGCTGGATATCATCCAGAATTGCCCGGGGGTCCTCGCTGCGTGGGTTATCCGACGTCAGCACCACCTGGTCCGCCGCCGTACTCGCCACCCGACCCATCACGGCACGTTTACCGGGATCGCGGTCTCCGCCGCAGCCGAACACCACAATCAGGCGGCCCTCAACCTGTGGCCGCAAGGCCTGCAGAGCCTTCTCCAGGGCATCGGGCGTGTGGGCGTAGTCGACGATCACCTGCAGGCCCAGGGTGTTGGGCACGCTCTGCATGCGTCCGGGCACAGCGTGCAGACCCGCTGCGGCAGCCAGCACCGCGGGGAGCTCACCGCCGAGCAGGACCGCACAGCTAATCGCCGCCAGCGCGTTGGAGAGGTTGAATACCCCCGGCAATGGCAGTTCCAGCTCGCCACTGCCCCAGGGTGTCTGCAGCTGCGCACGCACGCCACCCGGAAAAGGTTCTGTCTGCCGGGCGCAGACATCTGCCGGCCCACCACTGCTGGAAAAGGTCACCGCCTCTACACCCGCAGGCAGCGCGGCCAGCATCTGCGCGCTGAAAGGATCGTCAGCATTAACCACCGCAAAGCGCAGGCCTGCCTGGGAAAACAGACGCTGCTTGCTGCGCGCGTAGGCCTGCATGCTGCCATGGTAGTCAAGATGGTCTCGCGAGAGATTGGTAAATACCGCCACATCAAAGCGCGTGCCCTGCACCCTGCCCTGATCCAGTGCGTGGGACGACACCTCCATGCACACAGCATCGACACCCTCGGTACGCCAGGCTGCCAGCTGTTGCTGCAGCGACACCGCATCCGGCGTTGTGTTGACCGCTTCCGTGGCCGTGTCGTCGAGCACCGCTCCGAGCGTACCAATGACGCCACAGCGATAGCCTGCGGCGCGCAGCAATTGCGCCACCAGTCGGCTGGTGGTGGTCTTGCCATTGGTGCCGGTGACACCCACCATCATCATCCCGCCACTGGGATCACCATAAAAGCGCGCGGCAATCTCGCCCACCGACTGCGCCAATTCCGCCTGCTCCAGCAGAGGCACGTGGAGGGCGTCTACATAACCGGCCACCGGCGGCTCCGCCAGCACGGCGACCGCGCCGCGGGCGACCGCCTGCTCGATGAACTGGCGGCCGTCGTGCGCCGCTCCAGGCAGGGCGAGAAACAGGTCGCCCGCCGCCACACGACGGCTGTCGAGCTGCACGCCGGTGACCTGCACATCCGCCCAGGCGCCGGCCCTTGGGCCCAGCAGGTCAGCCAGGGATACAGCGATTTGCGGCGCAGCCAGGCTCATCCCGACACCCCCGGGGCGTGCGCCGCAACGGCCAGCACGGCTTCAGTGTCATCCGGCGGCAGGTTGAGCAGGCGCAGGGTGCCCTGCGCGACCCGCGCAAACACCGGGGCCGCAGCGGCGCCACCGCCATAGGCCTCACCCTGCGGTTCGTTGATCACCACCACGGTGACGAAACGAGGATCCGCGGTGGGCGCTATACCGGCAAAAAAGGCAATGTACTTGTTATCCTGATAGCCACCGGGACCAACCTTGTGCACCGTGCCGGTCTTGCCGCCCACCGCATACCCCGGCACCCGCGCGCGCCGCGCGGTGCCGTGTTCTTCGGTGACCCGTTGCAGCACCGCGAGCACCTCACGCGCGATATCCACGTCCACGACGCGGGTTCCCTCGGGCTCGCGCTCGTCGGCAGCAAGCAGCGATACGGGCGGCATCACACCGTCATTGGCGAAGGCGGTGTAGGCGTGCGCCAGTTGCAGAGGCGTGGCCGTCAGCCCGTAGCCGAATGCCAGCGTGACTTTCTCGATGTCACTCCAGCGGCTGCGGTTGGGCAGCTGACCGGCGCTCTCTCCCGGGAACCCGGTGCCCAGCGCCGCGCCGAAACCGAAGCGACGAAACACATCCCGAATCGGCTCGTGACCGATATCCAGCGCGATTTTGGTCACGCCCACCTGGCTGGACTTTTCGATAATCCGAGAAACCGATATTTCACCGTAGTTGCGTGGATCAGGCAGCGTCTTGCGGCCCACGCGAATGCGTCCCGGTGAGGTATCAATCATGGTCTCGCTTGAAAAACGACCGCTTTCCAGTGCCGCAACCAGGGTGAAGGTTTTCATGGTCGAGCCGGGCTCGAACATATCAGTGATGGCCCGATTGCGGGTCTGGTCGGGACTGATGCCGCGGCGGCCATTGGGGTTGTAAACGGGGTGGTTCACCATGGCCAGCACCTCACCGGTGCGGCTATCCAGGGTCACAATGCTGCCGGAGCTGGCCCCGGTCACCGCCATGGCGCGCTGCAGCTCCTGGTGATGCAGGTACTGCAGGCGCAGGTCGATACTCAACCGCAGGTCCTTGCCGGAACGCGCCGGCTCCAGCACACCGATGTCGCGCACCACATCGCCGCGCAGATCCTTGATGTACTGCTTCTTGCCCGGGGTGCCCTTGAGCCAGTCGTCGTACGCCAGCTCCAGCCCGGCGATACCGCGCCCGTCCAGGTTGGTGAACCCCACCAGGTGACCCGCCACCTCACCGGCCGGATAGTAGCGCTGGTATTCACGCCGACCCGACACGCCGGGCAGCTTCAGCGCCAGCACTTCGCGTGCCTCGGCAGGCACCATATGCCGCCGCAGGTACATGAATGAACGGCCGGAAAAGCGCTCAAGGCGCGCCTGCAGGTCGGGCAGCGGCATATCCAGCGCGGTGGCCAGCGGTGAGAGATCCTCGACAGCAGCCAGCAAACGGGGGTCCGCAACCAGGGAGATGACCGGCGTACTGACCGCAAGCGGCTCGCCGCGACGGTCCGAAATGACACCGCGGTAGGCGGGAATTTCAGCATTGCGCATGGAACGGCTTTCGCCCTGGTCCTGTAGGAAGCTGCGCCCATGCTCGATATCCAGCACCTGCAGTGACAGCACCCTGCCCACCAGCAATGCGAGCATCGCCAGCAGTGCAATCGCGACCAGGTAGAAGCGCCAGGGCGCGACGGCGGGCGCGCGGGAGCGGGTCATGGCCGCACCACCTTGAGGCCTTCCAGCACGGGCGCCTGCATATTCAGTTCGCGGGTGGCAACGCGCTCGACGCGGTAATGAGAGGCCCAGGTGCTCTGCTCCAGCAACAGGCGGCCATAGTCTTCCTGCAGGTACCACTGGTCCGCCTCCAGCTGCTGCAGCACGGCATACAGTCGACGGCAGTCGTGGGAGCTGTGGATAACGCCAAAAGCCGAGCCCAGCACCAGCGCCAGCAGGGTGCCAAACAGCGCGAGGGATTGCAGGCTGACACTGTGCTCAGGGGCGGTAACTGCAGATGTCGCGCGGGCCGCCATATCAGCTGATCTTCTCGGCAACACGCATGATGGCACTCCGCGCGCGGGGATTTGCGGTGACCTCCCCGGGGCCTGCCCGCAGGGATTTGCCCACCAAGCGCATCTGCCGGTTAAGTGCGCTGTCGCGTACCGGGACACCTGCTGGCAAGGCATCACCGCGCGCCATATCGCGCATATAGCGCTTTACCAACCTGTCTTCCAATGAGTGGAAGCTGATCACCACCAGGCGGCCGCCCACTTTGAGCAGGCCCAGGGTCGCCGCCAGCAATGCAGCCAGATCATCCAGCTCGCGGTTGATGAAGATGCGAATACCCTGGAACGCGCGCGTCGCCGGATGCTTGTGCTTCTCCCAGCGCGGATTGGCCTCACTGACGATTTTGGCCAGACGACCGGTGGTGACGATGGGGGCCTCCGCACGGGCGGAGACAATAGCCCCCGCAATACGGCGCGCAAAACGCTCTTCACCGTATTCTTTCAGCACCGTGGCGATATCCTGCTCGGTGGCGCGCGCCAGCCACTGGGCCGCCGTCTCACCACTGCTGGTGTCCATACGCATGTCCAGCGGACCATCGTGCTGAAAACTGAAACCGCGCTCGCTGTCGTCCAGCTGCGGGCTGGAAACACCCAGATCAAGCAGAATGCCGTCCAGGCCGGTGATACCGCGGGAAGCCAGTTCGGTGGGCAGCTCAGCAAAAGAACCGTGGAAGAAACTGAAACGGGAATCTGTGGCGCTCAGTTGGGCGGCGACGGCAGCCGCGGCAGGGTCCTTGTCCACCCCCAGCAGATGTCCGTGCGAAGAGAGCCGCTGCAGGACTGCCCGACTGTGGCCACCGCGCCCAAAGGTGCCATCGACGTAGGTACCATCGCTTGTCGTCACCAGAGCTTCCACCGCCTCTCGTAACAAAACTGTCTGATGCATGCCGCTCACCTACAGGGTCAGAGACATTAATTCGTCGGGCAACTCCGCGTCGGCGCCGGACTCGAGCAGCGCCTGTTCGCGCTCCGCCAGCCACAGCTCCTCCGCCCACAGCTCCAGCTTGTTGCCCTGACCCACCAGCACCAGCTTCTTGTCCAGCTGGGCATAATCCCGCAGGGGCTGGGGCAACAGGCAACGACCATTGCTGTCCATCTCTACATCTGTGGCATAGCCCAGCACCAGGCGCTGGAACCGCTTCACCGCAGGCTTGAGGGCAGGCAATGACTGGATGTGCTTTTCGATACGCTCCCAATCGGGAAGCGGGTAGATCACGAGACACTTCACCTGGGTATCGATGGTGATCACGATCTGGCCATCGCAGAGGGCACGCAACGGCTCGCGCTGGCGCGCTGGCATGGCCAGTCGCCCCTTGGCGTCCATATTGATGTGCTGCACCCCACGAAACACGTCAGTTTCCCCCGCTTATCCGGCCCTTAAAAACCACAAAAAGCCAGATATATCCACTTCTTCCCACTTTTCGACACTATAGGGGCGCAGCAATTGGGGTGTCAAGCGAGCCTGACGCGAAAAACGTTTTAATTTCAGCTAATTAGCGCTGATTGGAGGGCAAAATGATAGCTTCTGGCAGCGTGTGTGAAAGCGAAAATTGCCTTAAAACAGACCGCTAACATCGTATATTAAGGATTCACTTTAAGTTAAAGGCTATTTTCTTCTTCAAGATGGATCGCGTTAGCAGAAATTAACATAAGGAGCGGAGCCAATCGCGCGGGAAATGTCCCCGCGGCAGGCCGGTGAGGCGCAGCCGCAGGGAGGGGAAAAAGCGAGTCGGTCGATAAGCCGGGTTCTGTCGAGGACGATCATTCATCTGCGACCGGCGTCGCCGCCGGCCTGTAGCGACCTACCCGAATCCACTGCGGGCCGCAGCATACGGATTCCTATTTGGTCTTGCTCCGAGTGGGGTTTACCATCGCCACGCCTGTTACCAGCCGCGCGGTGCGCTCTTACCGCACCTTTTCACCCTTACCCGACTTGCGCCGGGCGGTATCCTTTCTGTTGCACTTTCCGTAGGCTCACGCCCCCCAGGCGTTACCTGGCACCCTGCCCTGTGGAGCCCGGACTTTCCTCCCCCGGTACATAACCGGAAGCGATCGCCTGACCGACTCGGCGGCAAGACTACTCGCTGCCAGCGGCGCTGGCAAGGAGAGTCGCCGCTCGCCACCGGCTCACGGGGCCTGCCGCTGCTCCAGCAGAAAGTCGTACAGCTGCTTCTTGCGCAGACCGGTGAGTTCGGCCACCAGCGTCGCCGCGCGCTTGGCGGGCAACTCCTGCGCCAGCCGCTGCAATAACCTCTGGGTGTCCGGGGTCAGGGTGTCGTCGCGCCTGCGCTGACCCGCCACGGCCAGCACAATCTCACCCCGTTGCTGATTGCTGTCACCGGCGACGAAGCTGGTGAGCTCGGCCAAGGGTGCACGCTTCAGCGTTTCGAAGGTTTTGCTGAGTTCGCGCGCGAGCAGGGCCTCGCGCTCGGCACCAAAGGTCTCCAACATCGCCTGCAGCGTTTCCGCCACGCGATGCGGCGCTTCATAGAAGACCAGTGTTGCCGACTCTGACGCCAGATCCTGCAATCGACGCAGGCGGGCGCCGGACTTGGCGGGCAGAAAACCTTCAAACAGAAAGCGGTCGGTCGGCAAGCCTGAGGCACTGAGTGCGGCAATGGCGGCGCAGGGGCCGGGCAGCGGTATGACACGGTAACCCGCCGCCTGCACGTCGCGCACCAGGCGGTAACCGGGATCGGAAATCAGCGGCGTGCCGGCATCGGAGACCAGCGCCACGGCGCCACCGTCCGCGAGACAGGCCATGATCCGGGCCTGAGCACGCTCATCGCTGTGCTCGTGGTAAGCCAAGAGGCTTGTAGTGATGGAGAAATGTTGCAACAGGCGCGCGGTATGCCGCGTATCCTCCGCTGCCACCAGGTCCGCCGCCGCCAGCACGTCCAGAGCACGCGCCGTTATATCGCCCAGGTTGCCGATTGGCGTGGCAACAACATACAGTCCTGATTCCACTGATCACCCTTCGCCCTGTATCATTCATCCAAGCATGGACGTCGCCGCTGTTGGCGGCGGTCCTGTTGCAGCCGGAAGGATAGCATGACGCGTACAACGACCCCGATCACCGCTGGCAGCCACTGGGCGGGCCTCGCCCTGGTGCTGGCTCTGGGCAGCGGATGCAGCACAGCGCCTCCCGAGCCGCTCACGCCACCGCCACAGGCGGTAGCGCCGGAGAAACCTGTGGAAGTTGCCCCCGAACTGCCACCCCCCATGCCGGTCAGCCGCTGGGACGACGTTTTCGCTCAGGCCCGGACGGCGCTGCGGGCTCGCGACTGGATGGCTGCAGAGCAGGCGCTGGCGGAACTGCCACGGGAGCTTGCCGGCGAGGACCTTGCCCGGCGGGACTTTCTGCTGGCTCGCGCGGCTTTTCTGCGTGGCGACCTCGAAGGCAGCCGGCGATGGGTTGCCGCCACCCGCAACGCCGCGGCGCCCGAGGCGCTGCGCCTTGAACGCGCCGCGTTCAGCGCCGAGGTAGCACAGCTTGCCGGGGATTGGCTGGCCAGCGCCAGGACGGGAGCCGGCATCCTCTCGGAGCAGGCCGGTGACGCAGCGCTGCGGCGCGCTGTATGGGCCGACCTGAACCGCGCCGAGGAAAGCGATCTGGCGGCGGAGCTGTCCACCACCACAGACCGGGACTGGAGGGGCTGGCTGGAGCTGGCGCTTCTTGACCGGCGCGCGGAGAATCGGCAGGCCCTGCAAGAGGCGCTGCAGCAGTGGCGGAACGAATACCCTGCGCACGCCGCCGCTGCGCCGCTGCCGGGCGGGCTTGAATACCTCGCCCGCGGCCCCGCGTCTCCCACCCGGGTCGCATTGCTGCTGCCGTTGAGCGGACGTCTCGCGCCCGCCGCGCGGGCCGTTCAGGACGGTTACCTGGCGCACTATTTTGCTGCCCAGGCGCGCGGCGAGCCGCCCTATGCACTCAGCTTTATCGACACCACTGCGTTCGAGTCCGCCACGGCCGCCTACCGCCACGCCGTCGCGGGAGGCGCGGAAATCGTCATCGGCCCCTTGAGCAAGGAGGCCGTGACAGAGCTCGGGCAACTGCCCGAGCGACCGGTCCCGGTGCTCGCGCTGAATCGCACGGATAGCGATGCCCTGCAGGGCGGCAGCGCGCTGGTACAGCTGTCACTGGCACCTGAAGACGATGCCCGGCGCGTCGCAGAACTGGCTTACGGTAACGGCGCGCGGCGGGCCCTGGTGCTGCGCCCGGCCGGCGAGCGCGGTGCGCGTAGCGAGGATGTGCTGCGCAGCCGCTGGCAGGCACTGGGCGGCAGCGTTGTCGGCACGGCGAGTTATGCCAGCGCAGAGGCTTACTCTGACAACGTCAAGAACGCGCTCAACCTGAGCCCCAGTGAACAGCGCGCCAGCGATATTCGCAGCATGCTGGCGACCAATATCGAATTTACCCCACGCCGGCGGCAGGACATCGACGTCATCTTCCTCCTCGCCGACTCGCCCGCCGAAGCGCGCTCGCTGAAACCGTTGCTGGCATTCCACTACGCGGGCAACGTCCCCGTGTACGCCACATCCAGTATTTACAGCGGCGTACCGGACCTGCGCGACCGCGACCTTAACGGCGTCCGCCTGACAGAGCTCCCCTGGCTGCTGGGCAGCAACCCGGGCCTGCGGGTCGCCATCGCCGCGGGCAACACCGGCAGCGACAACCTGGCGCGCCTGAACGCCCTGGGGGCCGATGCCTGGCTGGTACAATCGCGGTTCGCGCAGTTGCAGGCCGGTGCCGATGCGCTGCTCCGCGGCGATACGGGGCTACTGCGCCTGGACCCGAGCCTGCGTCTGCAACGCGAACCCGTGTTGGCAGTATTTGATGGCAGCGATCTGGTGCGCCCCTGACCTATACTGCGGCCGATACAGGGAGGTATCGGCATGCAGAACCACGGCGACCGGTATGAAGAACTGGCGGCACGCTGGCTACTCGCGCAGGGTTGGCAGGTCCTGCAGCGCAACTTTCGCTGCAAGCTGGGCGAAATCGATATCATTGCCCTGGATCAGGGGCAGCTCGTGTTCGTCGAAGTTCGCGCGCGGAGTAACCCCCGTTTCAGCTCCGCTGCCGCGTCAGTAGACAGACGCAAGCAGCAAAAGCTGCTGCGTACGGCCAGGTTTTTCCTGCAGTGCAGCACCCGCTGGCAAAACATGCCCTGCCGATTTGACGTACTTGCCTTCGACCCGCGACAATCCGACCCTGAACCGGCGCCGCGGTGGATACGCAGCGCCTTCAGTGCCTGACTCCCCAGCGGCGGATACCATGCATGGATGATGATTACGGGCTGATTGCCGACACCGTGCAGGACAGCATCAGCGCACTGGCAATGGCGGTAGACGAACTGGCGGGGCCTGTGCAACAGGCTGCAGCCAGCATCGTGGCGACGCTGCTGCGAGAAGGCAAGGTCATGGCCTGCGGCAACGGCGTCGACGCCGGCCTCAGCCATCTCTTCTGCAGCGCGCTGCTGGCCGGCCTTGAACGGGATCGCCCCTCACTGCCGGCGATTGCCCTGGCAGCCGACGGGGCCAGCCTGTCGGGCATCGCCCACGAGCAGGGTATTGAGGAGATCTGGGCCCGCCAGGTACGAGCACTGGGTCAGCCAGGAGATACCCTGGTCTGCTTCAGTAGCGGACCTACGGCAGACAGCCTGTTGCGAGCCATTGCGGCGGCACAGGAACGCAACGTTACCGTCGTGCTGCTGTCCAACGCCGTGGAAGCCTCACTGCCGGCAATACTGAGGGACACTGACATCCGCATTGCCTGCGCAGCCGCGCGGCGTCCCCGGGTGATAGAATTGCACACCGTGGTCATTCACTTGCTCTGTGAGTTGATTGATCGCAGCCTGTTTGGTAACTACAACGGAAACTGACCATGAAACAGATTGCACCGCTCTTCGCCCTTCTCGGCAGCCTGCTTCTCGCTGGCTGCGGGAGCATGCTGGCCACCGTAGAGGCGGACTCTATCGAGGATAAACCGGACGAGCGCACCATGGCGCAACGGCTTGAGGACGAGAGCATCGAAATCAAGTCCATCGTCAACATTCATGCTGCCAACACGGCATTTGACGATGCCCACCTGATCGCCGTCAGCTACAACGGCTATGTACTGCTCGCCGGTCAGGTCAGCAGCCCTGACCTGAAGGCGCAGGCGGCGGAGGAAGTGCGCAAAATACGCGGCGTGCGGCGCATCTACAACGAAATCGATGTGAAGGCGCCTACCGGGGCACTGGTGCGCACCAGCGATGCCTGGATAACCACCAAGATCAAATCCTGGCTACTGGCGAACATGGACACACCCGGAGTGCGCACCAAGGTGGTTACGGAGAACAGTGTGGTGTATCTGATGGGGCTGGTGTCGCAGGAGGAGGCGCGCAGGATATCCGATGTGGCCGCCTCGGTCTCTGGCGTCACCCGTGTCGTGCAGTTGTTCGAGATTCTGCCCTGATCAGCTTGATCGTGCAGGCCGCTGGCGCTACTTGACGATTTTCAGCGCCGGACGGCCCTCCGGTTTTGACGAGGACGGCCCCCCGTCATCTCCCGGCGGGCTGTCCGGCGGCTCCGGCGACGGGTCCTCCGCTTCAAACACCATGCCCTGGCCGTTCTCACGGGCATAAATCCCGATCACCGCCGAAACCGGCAACAGAATATCCGTCGGCGTACCGCCGAAGCGTCCATTGAAACTGATCCACTCGTTGCCGATCAGCAACTCGATCACCGCCGTCGGGCTCACGTTGAGCACGATCTGTCCATCCTTTACATACTGGGCAGGCACTTCAACGCCCGGGCGCCGGGCGTCGACCAGCAGGTAGGGCGTACAGTCGTTGTCGACAATCCACTCGTACAGCGCCCGCATGATGTAGGGCCGACTGGGCGTCATCGTTGCGGAGTCGTCAGACATGTGGGCTACCCGGCGCGCCCTAGGGGCGCATCTCGCGTTCCTGCTCGGAGAGGCTCTCCTGGAACGACTCACGACCAAACAGGGCATCCATGTAGGCCAGCAGGGGCTTGGTTTGCTTGCCGGGGCGAATATCAATCCCCAGGGAGGGCAGCCGCCAGAGGATCGGAGCCAGACAGCAATCCACCAGGGTGAACTCCTCGCTCATGAAGAACGGCTTTTCAGCAAAAATGGGGGCGATACCCACCAGCCCATCGCGCAGTTCCTTGGTGGCCTTGCTGACCACGTTGTCACTGCGTGAGTGCTGGATGGAGTCCACCAGCGAACACCAGTCCTTTTCAATCCGGTGGATGTAGAGGCGACTTTCGGCACGCGCAACGGGGTACACCGGCAGCAGCGGGGGATGCGGGAACCGCTCGTCCAGATACTCCATCATCACCTTGGATTCGTACAGTACGAGATCGCGGTCGACGAGCGTCGGCAGTGAATTATACGGGTTGAGGTCGGCCAGTTCCGCCGGCGGATGGGCACCATCCGACTCAATCATATCCACCGTGACGCCCTTCTCGGCCAGCACGATGCGCACCCGGTGGCTGTATTGGCTGGCACTGTCAGAGAAGAAGGTCATGGAAGACCGTTTCGCCACCACACCCATTGCGTTGTCATCAGCTCGTTTCATAGTGCAATCCAGAACGTGAGGGAGACCGGCAAGATGCCGGTCCCGGGGGGCATATCAGTGAACGTCTTTCCAGTACTCGCGGTTCAACAGCCAGGCAAAAATGAAGAACAGTGCGATGAACAGCAGCACGTACACACCGATGCGCTGCCGGTCCGCTGCGCTGGGCTCGGCCGTGTAGGCAAGGAAATTCACCAGGTCGTACATGGCACTGTCGAATTCTTCGGGTGACATGGCGCCTTCCTGTACCAGGGTGAACTGGCCGCAGGGCTCTTCAAGCAGCGGCTCTCCGGTCAGTGGATCGCGACGCACACCGCCGTTGTTCGCCTTGCCGGGGCCCATCGCACAGGCCTGCAGGCCCTGCAGTTCCAGCATAACGTGCGGCATGCCTACGTCCTTGAACACCTTGTTGTTCACGCCGTAGGGACGGCTTTCATCCAGGTAGAACGTGCGCAGGTATGTATACAACCACTCGGGCTGGCGGGCCCGGGAGACCAGGGTGAGATCCGGGGGCGTGGCGCCGAACCAGGTCTTGGCCAGACGGTCATCCATGGCATTGTCCATGAGCTCGCCGATACGCACATCGGTATCGAAGATCAGGTTCTCGGTGAACAGGTCCTCCGGAATACCCAGATCCTCCGCGGTGCGCTTGTAGCGTGCGTACTTCAGCGAGTGGCAGGCCATACAGTAGTTCATGTACAGCTTGGCGCCGTTCTGCAGGGACGGCTTGTCGTGCGGGTTCACACTGATCTCGTCGCAGGGCATGGAGCCGCAGTTGTATTCACCGCCGGCGCCCACTGCCTTCAGAGGCAGTATGGTAAGCGTGAGAATCAGGGCGAGGCCGGCGATACTACCCCAGAACCCGATACCGCCATCCATCGTCACACGTTCCGGAACCGGCTTGGTCTTGTCCAGAGAGGACCAGATCGGCATCAGCAGGAAAAACGCGAAGTAGAACACGGAGCAGATCTGGGCCAGCAGCGTGCGCTCCGGCGTCGGCGCCTTGACGCCCAGGACGCCAAGGATCAGGAAGCTCGCCACGAACAGCACCAGCATGACTTTGTTAAGGTTGCCGCGGTAGCGCCAGGACTTGACCGGGCTGCGGTCCAACCAGGGCAGCAGGAACGGTATCGCCACGGAGGCCGCAAAGGCGACGAAGCCCCAGAACTTGTCCGGCACCGCGCGCAGCACGGAGTAGAAAGGCGTGAAGTACCAGACCGGCGCGATATGATCCGGCGTCTTCAGGGCATTCGCTTCCTCAAAATTGGCGTACTCAAGGAAGAACCCGCCCATCTCCGGCATGAAGAACATCACGGCACAGAAGATAAACAGGAATACGCCGATGGCCTGCAGGTCGTGGACCGTGTAGTACGGGTGGAAAGCCACGCCGTCCAGCGGCACGCCATCCGGACCCTTGTGCTTCTTGATGTCAACGCCATCCGGGTTATTGGAACCCACTTCGTGCAGCGCCAGCAGGTGCAGCACGACCAGCGCGAGCAGCACGATCGGCAGGGCGACAACGTGCAGGGCGAAGAACCGGTTCAGGGTGACACCTGAAATCAGGTAGTCGCCGCGAATCCAGGTGACCAGGTCTTCACCGACCACCGGAATGGCACCAAACAGGGAAATGATCACCTGTGCACCCCAGTAGGACATCTGGCCCCAGGGCAACACGTAGCCCACGAATGCCTCGGCCATCAGCACAACGAAGATCAGCATGCCAAAGATCCAGATCAGCTCGCGGGGCTTTTTGTAGGAGCCGTAAATCAGCGCCCGGAACATGTGCAGGTACACCACCACGAAGAACGCTGAAGCGCCGGTGGAGTGCATGTAGCGCAGTATCCAGCCGTAGTCCACATCACGCATGATGTATTCGACCGAGGCAAAGGCCTGTTCTGCGCTGGGGGTATAGTTCATGGTGAGCCAGATACCCGTCAACAACTGGTTTACCAGAACCAGCAGCGACAGCACACCAAAGTAGTACCAGAGGTTGAAGTTCTTCGGCGCGTAGTACTGGCCCATATGGGTGTTCCAGGCGCGCATGATCGGCAGGCGTTCGTCTACCCAGTCACGCAATCCTACAAGCATATTGATCATCAGGCTGCCTCCGCGTCCACGCCAATTACCAGAACCGACTCGGTCTCAAAGGAGTACGGCGGCACCACCAGGTTGGTGGACGCCGGGACGCCGGCGTAGACGCGCCCGGACAAATCAAACTTGGAACCGTGGCAGGGGCAGAAAAAGCCGCCCAGCCACTCATCACCGCCCAGATCGGCTGCGCCGACTTCGGGCCGGTATTTGGGTGCGCACCCCAGGTGGGTGCACAAACCTTCAGCAACGAAGATCTCGGGGCGCAGTGCGCGCGCCGGGCCGTCGATGTACGCCGGCTGCGTCGAGATCGCAGAGTCGGGATCTTTCAGATCACCGGTCAACTTGTCCAGATCAGCCAGCATGGCGGCAGTGCGGTGGACCACGTAGACCGGCTTGCCGCGCCACTCGACCACGATCATCTGGCCAGGCTCCAGCTTGCTGATGTCAGCCTTCACCGGTGCACCTGCGGCTTTCGCCTTGGCAGATGGGTTCCAGGACCCGACAAACGGCACCGCGATACCCACTGCGCCGGCAACGCCAACCACACTCGTCGCGGCGGTCAGGAAACGTCTCCTGCCGGTGTTCACGCCATCGCTACTCATGCTTTTCACTCCTGATTACCGGCCTGGCCACTGACGATGACAGGCTCGGGTGACGACATCGCAAAAAATGCCGCAAATAGTAATGATTTTGTTCGTTGCTGGCAACATAAAGCCCCTGAAAGAGCCAGGGATTCGCCAGTAACTCCCTGTTTTTTCAGCACAAAAAAACGCCCGGCCTGAATACCAAACCGGACGTTTTCGATACGAGGCAGCCGGCCCGATCGGCCAACCGCACACTCAGCGCTTGGAGTACTGCGGACGCTTGCGCGCCTTGCGCAAACCCACTTTCTTCCGTTCGACTTCACGCGCGTCGCGGGTGACAAAGCCGGCACGGCGCAGGGTGCCGCGCAGCGCTTCGTCGTAGTCCATCAGGGCACGGGTGATACCGTGACGAATGGCGCCGGCCTGGCCGAAACTACCGCCGCCTTCGACCGTCACGTTGACGTCGAACTTGTCGGCCAGTTCCACCAACTCGAGAGGCTGGCGCACAATCATGCGCGCCACTTCGCGACCGAAGTACTGGTCGAGCGGGCGTTTGTTGACCGTGATGTTACCGCCGCCGGTCTGGATGAACACACGGGCCGTGGAGGTCTTGCGGCGGCCGGTTCCGTAATACTGGGTTGCTGACATAGAAGGATATCCGTTAGATGTTCAATGCTTGCGGCTGCTGGGCGGTGTGCGGATGCTCTGCGCCCGCGTAGACCTTCAGCTTCTTGAACATGGCGCGACCCAGCGGATTGCGGGGCAGCATGCCCTTCACCGCGGTCTGCAGCACACGCTCAGGCGCCTTGTCGATCAGCTTCTCAAACGAGATGGACTTGATGCCGCCAATGAACCCCGTATGGTGGTGGTACATCTTGTCTTTGGCCTTGGCACCGGTCACGTGGATCTTTTCGGCATTAATCACCACGATGTAGTCGCCGGTATCAACGTGCGGTGTGTACTCAGCCTTGTGCTTGCCGCGCAAGCGGTGGGCGATTTCGCTGGCCAGGCGCCCGAGGGTCTTGCCTGACGCATCGACGACAAACCAGTCGTGGCGCACGTCTTCGGCTTTGGCACTGAAAGTTTTCATGAATAAACGCCTCTTGGAGGGCTCCAATTTCGAGAGCGCGAATACTACTGCTTCGCACCCGGCTTTTCAAGCACCGCTGAAAATAATCTGTCGCCGGGCAGAGTCACTCGCGCTCAGGGTCGGTGCTCCCTGGCGAGATAGTCGTGAGACTGCATTTCCTGCAAACGGGACACGGTCCGCTGGAACTCGAACCGCAAGCGGTGGCCATCATACAGGTCCAACAGCTGCCTGTCAGCAGCCATCACCAGCTTTACGTTGCGATCGTAGAACTCGTCGACCAGGTTGATGAAGCGGCGCGCGGCGTCATCATTGCCGACGCCCAGAGCCGGCACGCCGGACAGCACCACCGCATGGAACTCGCGGGCGAGCTCGATGTAGTCGTTCTGTGAGCGCGGCCCTTCACACAGCTCGGCGAAGTCAAACCAGACCACATCATCGGCCACACTGCGCGTGCGAATGGCGCGGCCATTGATCTGCAAACTGGCGCCCTCGGTCGCGGCATGCGGCGCCAGGCGCTCGAAACTCTGGCGCAGGCTGACATCCGCTTCGGCATCCAGTGGGTAGTGATAAAGCTCCGCCCTCTCCAGCGTACGCAGTCGATAATCCACACCCGCATCCACATTCACCACCTGTGTATGCTGTTCGATCAGCGCGATGGCGGGAAGGAAACGCTGCCGCTGGAGACCATTCAGATACAGCCGGGAGGGTTCGATGTTGGAGGTGGCCACCAGCGTCACGCCACGCGCGAAGAGCGCCTCCATCAGGCCACCCAGAATCATGGCATCCGCGATGTCGGTGACGAAGAACTCATCGAAACACACCACACGGGCATCGGCGGCGAGATGGTCTGCCACCTGCTGCAGTGGATTCTTCTCCCCCGCCAGCTGCTTCAACTCAGCGTGCACGCGCTGCATGAAGCGGTGGAAATGCACACGCAGCTTGCGCTCGAAAGGCAGGCAGTCGAAGAAGGTGTCCATCAGATAGGTCTTGCCGCGACCCACGCCGCCCCACAGGTACAGGCCACGCTCCGGTGCCGCAGGACGGCGCCGCCACCACTGCCACCACGCTGAGCGACGCTGTTCCTGTTGTACCAGGCGCTCAAAGACATCCTGCAACAGACGCACGGCCGCCTCCTGCGCAGGATCACGGGAAAACCCCGGCTGCTGCAAATCTGCCTGGTAGCGCTCCCAGGGAGTCTGTTGCGCTGCACTCACGCCGCTGTCCGACCTCTGGTTGATGGGAAAACTGGCGGCACACTCTATCCATGCAGCGAGGCCTTGGCAACGCTTTCGCCAGACCCGCGCTAGAGTCCCCGGCAGATTGCGGTATACTCGCCACTGCCCTTCCCGCCGCAAAGAGGAAACCCTGTGTACAGTTTGACGATTCTGATAGTCACCGGCGCCATCACTCTGCTCGTGGGCGGCGCCGTCGGCCTGCTGCTCGGCCGCCGCCTGTCTGCAGACGGCCAGCGGCTGCGCGACACGGAGCGCAAGCTGGACCAGATGACCCAGGATAAACGGGCCTATGAAAACGAGGTGGTTGAGCATTTCACGCAGACCGCGAGGCTGCTGAACACCCTGACCGACAGCTACCGCAATGTCCACAACCACCTTGCCGCAGGCGCGGAGACCCTGTGTCAGGACAAGGGACCGGTGTCCCTGGAGCGTTTACAGGGAGGCGCCGAGGACGACGCCGAGATACCGGCACACTTGGCACACATCCAGCCGCCCCTGGACTACGCGCCGAAAACCTCTCCCGGTGAAAAGGGCATGCTCAACGAGGAATTCGGCATCGAGCGTCAGCCCAAACCCGCGCAGGATCGCTGAAGCGCTCATCTACACCGGGTTATCGATATCGATAAACCGGTGCTCCAGACCGAATTCGGCGGCAAGATGCGCCCCGAGCGCCTGTACGCCATAGCGCTCCGTCGCATGGTGTCCCGCCGCCACGAAGTGAATACCCTCCTCCCGCGCGATATGCACCGTCGGCTCGGAAACCTCGCCGGTGAGGTACAGGTCCGCACCCGCCGCCACCGCTTGCCCAATATACGACTGGGCAGCACCGGTACACCAGGCAACCCGCCGGACTGACTGCTCGGGGTCCCCGACGTGGAGAGGTCTGCGCCCGGCGAACCGCGCAATGTCATCAAGCAGTTCCGCCACCTTGCGCGGTGCGGGCAGGTGGCCGATATTGCCCACGGCCGCCGCGTCGTCGGGGTCCAGGGGCTGCACGTCGATCATGCCCAGCAGGGCACCCAGCCGTGCATTATTCCCCAGGTCGGGGTGGGCATCGAGCGGCAGATGGTAGGCCAACAGGCTGATATCGTGTTCCAGCAGCGTGGCCAACCGCCGGCGCTTCATGCCCACCACAGGCTCCGCCTCACCGCGCCAGAAATATCCATGGTGTACCAGGATGGCATCCGCCCGCTGCTCAACTGCCGCCTCCAACAGGGCCTGGCAGGCGGTGACACCGCTGACCAGGCGTTGCACCTGGGCGCGCCCCTCCACCTGCAGGCCGTTGGGGCAGTAGTCGCGAAAGCGCGCAACATCCAGCAGTTGGTCAGTGTGGCGTACCAGTTTTTGCAACGGGACAGGCATGGCGGTATTCCGGGATTTCTGCGGTTTCGTGGCTGTGGATGTTTCGACCATCATATACAATGGCGCTGCAATTCGACACACGGCCGCCACCCTATGCCCAACAGCCTGCGCTATTTTGTCTGGCCCGCGATTGCCGGCCTGCTGGCGGCCCTGTTGATTCTGGACCGCTGGGTTCTGCCGCGCAGCGACGCGGGAAATCGCGGTGATACCGCCATGAGCTATGCCGCCGCGGTGCGCAGCGCCACACCCGCGGTTGTCAACATCTACACGGCAAAGCTGATCCCCTCCCGCGGCGAAACGCGCCCGGGCGACCTGCTCAACCGGCCGTCAAACCGGGTACCCGCGCAGCGCCAGCGAATTGAACGCTCACTGGGTTCAGGCGTCATCATGACCGCCGAGGGCCATGTGCTTACCAACAACCATGTCATCCATGAAGCCGACGCTATCCAGGTGCTATTGCACGACGGGCGCTCGGCAAATGCCGTGGTGATCGGTACGGACCCGGCCACGGATCTCGCGGTGCTGAAAATCAACCTTGAAGACCTGCAACCCATTACCCTCGGCAACTCCGACACCGCGCGCGTGGGTGATGTGGTGCTGGCCATTGGCAACCCCCTGGGCTTCGGCCACTCGGTTACCCAGGGGATTGTTTCAGCGCTGGGCCGCTACGGGCTGCAGCTCTCGGCCTATGAGGATTACATCCAGACCGATGCCATCATTCATCTCGGGAATTCCGGTGGCGCGCTGGTCAATGCCCGCGGGGAACTGCTGGGCATCAACACGCTGATCTACACCGGCGCCGACCAGACCCGGGGCAGCGCGACCGGCATCGGCATCAGCCTGGCCACACCGGTCAACATGGCCCTGTTTGTGATGGAGGACCTGATTCGCTATGGCGAGGTCATCCGCGGCTGGCTGGGCGTGAGCGTGGCACCCGTTCGCGGGCTGGATGAACGCCGGCCGGGCATGCAGTTACTTGAAGTGACGGCGATGGCAGAGGACAGCCCGGCACAGCGGGCGGGCATCCAGGTACGCGACATCATCACCCACATCGATGGCGAGCCGGTACAGGACGGACGCATTACGATGCACCGCATCGCGCAACTGCGCCCGGGAGACAATATCGACATCACGGTGCAGCGCAACCAGCAATCCATCGACCTGCGCGCCATCGTCGGTACGCTGCGCCATTCACCCACCATCTAGCGCGTGATCGTCAGTCGTCGCGCAGGCGCAGCTCCGCACTGCGTGCGTGGGCGGTCAGCTGTTCGCCGCGGGCCAGCGTCGATGCGACGCGCCCCAGCGTCTGCACACCGGCCTCACTGCACATGATCAACGAACTGCGCTTCTGGAAATCGTAGACACCCAACGGAGAGAAAAAGCGTGCTGTACGTGACGTGGGCAGCACATGATTGGGCCCGGCACAGTAATCGCCCAGGCTCTCCGAGGTGTAGGCGCCCATGAAAATGGCACCTGCGTGCCTGATCTGGGGCAGCAGCGCTTCAGGGTCGGCGACGGACAGCTCGAGGTGTTCCGGTGCGAGGCGATTGCAGAGCGCGACAGCCTCCGCAAGGTCACGGGTGAGGATGAGGGCACCGCGCCCGGTGAGTGATGCGCGAATGATCTCTGACCGCTCCATGGCAGGCAGCAGGCGTTCAATGCTCTCCGCCACCCGCGCGATGTAATCCGCATCGGGACACAGCAGCAACGACTGGGCGTTTTCATCATGTTCCGCCTGCGAAAACAAATCCATCGCCACCCAGTCCGGATCGGTGGTGCCATCGCAGACAATGAGTATTTCCGATGGACCGGCGATCATGTCGATGCCCACCCGGCCAAACACCTGGCGCTTCGCGGTCGCCACATACATGTTGCCCGGGCCGACAATCTTGTCCACCGCCGGCACCGTGGCCGTACCGTAGGCCAGCGCGGCAACCGCCTGGGCGCCACCCAGGGTGAAGACGCGATCCACACCGGCGATGGCGGCAGCGGCCAGCACCAGATCGTTCAACTCACCCTCCGGCGCGGGAACGACCATCACGATCTCGTCCACCCCCGCCACCCGTGCGGGCAGGGCGTTCATCAGCACTGACGAGGGATAGCTCGCCTTACCGCCCGGCACGTAGATACCAACCCGCTCCAGCGCCGTAATCTGCTGGCCGAGCAGGTTGCCCTCTTCGTCCCGATACTGCCAACTGGCCTGCCGCTGGTGCTCGTGGTAGCTGCGAATCCGTGCCGCAGCCTGCTCCAGAGCCAGCCGCTGAGGCTGGGGAATCGTGTTCAGCGCCTGCTGCAGGCGCTCCGGTGGGACCTCCAGCTGGGCCGCGGCAGCAACAGACCGCCGATCAAAGCGCGCGGTGTACTCCAGCAGCGCGTCGTCACCGCGCTGGCGCACCGCCGCGATAATCTCCGCAACGGCCGCTTCTACCGCGGTGTCCAGCCCCTCTTCCCAGGCTGTCAGGGCATCCAGGCTCTGGTCGAAGTCTGCACTGCGGGTGTCAAGACGCCGCATTTCAGTCGACCTCCGCCGCCGCCGCGAGGCGCTCGACAAGCTCATGGACCACACCATACCGGGCCCGCATGGCGGCCTTGTTGACGATGAGGCGGGAGCTGATTCGGGCGATTTCGTCCAGCGGCTCCATGCCATTGGCCCGCAGCGTGTTACCGGTGTCGACGATGTCGACAATCAAATCTGCCAGATCCATCATCGGCGCCAACTCCATGGCCCCGTACAGTTTGATGACATCGGCGTGGACGCCCTGCGCGGCGAAGTGTCGCCGGGCGATATTGACGAACTTGGTGGCCACGCGAACACGAGCACCGGACGCCGACCAGCCGACGGGGCCCGCAGTCATCAGCCGGCAGCGGGCAATCCCGAGGTCCAGCGGTTCGTAGAGACCCTCAGCACCGTGTTCCAGCAGAATGTCCTTACCCACCACACCAAGGTCGGCAGCACCATGGCGCACATAGGTGGGGACATCGGTACCGCGAATCACGACCAGCTGAATGTCGGCCCGCGTCGTGGCGAAGATCAGCTTCCGGCTGCTGTGAATATCCTCCAGCGGCTCGATACCGGCTCTGGCCAGCAAAGGCAGGGTTTCCTGCAGTATGCGGCCTTTCGTCAAGGCCATGGTCAAAGGTTGTGCCATAGCGGACCTCAGCTGGACAGGCGACGGATATCCGCCCCCAGTGCCTGCAGTTTCTCTTCGATACACTCGTAGCCGCGGTCGATGTGGTAGATGCGATCGATGATGGTCTCTCCCTCGGCAACCAGCGCCGCGATGACCAGGCTTGCCGACGCGCGCAGGTCGCTGGCCATCACCGGTGCACCCTGCAGACCGGGCTGCCCGGTGATGATGGCGGTATTGCCTTCAATCACAATGTGCGCACCCATGCGATTCATTTCATGGGTCTGGATGAGCCGGTTTTCAAACACGGTCTCGGTGACCGTGGCCGTGCCCTCGGCAATGGCGTTCATGGCGGTAAACTGGGCCTGCATATCCGTGGGAAAACCAGGATAGGGTGCCGTCTTCACGCTCACGGCGCGCGGCCGCCGACCTTCCATATCCAGCGCAATCCAGTCCTCACCCTGCTCCACCTTCGCGCCGGCCGCTGCCAGTTTGGCCAGCACCACTTCAAGGGCATGCGGACAGGTCTGACGCAGCATAATGCTGCCGCCGGTCGCAGCGGCTGCCACGAGGTAGGTACCGGTTTCGATGCGGTCGGGCATCACCCGATACTCGCAACCGTGCAGCCGTTCCACCCCGTCAATCGTTATCGTGTCTGATCCGTGGCCGCTGATGTGCGCACCCATGGCAATCAGGCATTCCGCCAGATCCACCACTTCTGGCTCGCGGGCCGCGTTCTCAATCACCGTGCGCCCATCCGCGAGGGTAGCCGCCATCATGATGTTCTCGGTACCGCCGACGGTCACCGTCTCCATCACAATACGGGCACCGCGCAAACGACCGCTGACTTCCGCGTTGATGTAGCCACCGTCAACGGTGATCTGTGCCCCCATTGCCTCCAGGCCTTTCAGGTGCAGATCGACCGGGCGGCTGCCAATGGCACAGCCTCCAGGGAAGGACACGTGGGCACGCCCGAAGCGGGCGACCATAGGGCCCAGCACGAGAATCGAGGCACGCATCGTCTTGACCAGTTCGTAGGGCGCAGAGAACTCGGTGACATCGCTGGCGTCCACCTCAATACCCAGCTTTTCGTCCAGGGTCAGTTTCACGCCCATGCAGCCCAGCAGTTCGATCATCGTGGTGATGTCGTGCAGGTGCGGCAAGTTGCTGATAATCACGCGCTCGTCGGTCAGCAAGGTCGCTGCCAGAATGGGCAGCGCCGCGTTCTTGGCACCGGAAATGCGCAGCTCACCGTGCAGGCGATGCCCGCCGCGAATAGCCAATTTATCCACTAGATACTCCTGACGAACGGGCTCAGCCGCCCGCGCCCCATTGCTCAGGGGTAAACGTGCGTATGTTCACCGCGTGAATACTGCCATTGGCAATCTGCTCGGCAAGCGCGGCATACACCAGCTGCTGCCGCTGCACAGGGCGCTTGCCCTCAAAGACCTCGCCGATGGCCGTGATGTCGTAACGGTTGCCTTCACCCTCAACCCGGACATCGCAGTCCTGTAAATGAGCCTCAAGCAGGGCTGTTACGGTTGCCGCATCCATCATGTTCTTTCCCCAAAACAAGCCGCATTGGCGCAAGGCGCCGCATTCTAGGCGAATCGACGCTCAGTGGCGAGTGCCGCGACAGGTGCTCCCGGCCACGTCAGCTCTGGATATCCACCGCTGACCACTGTGCAATCACGGTGTCCAGATCGCCACCGTGCTTGCGTGCGGAAGCCTCGAACTGGCTGCGGTAAATCTCGCCGAGGTTGACATTCTCGATAACCAGGTTGCGCAGTTTCCACTGGCCATCGCGATCGCGCCCCATGTGATACACCAACACGTAGGGTTCGGCACCGCTGTTGTAGATCAGCTGCCGGACGGCGGCACGCGGGCCCGCCGACTCTTCTGCGCTGAGGTCAGGGACTTCGATTCTGGAGCCACCAAAGGCCAGCAGACCCTTGCCGTAGGTACGCACCAGACCCTCGCGCATGACCTCCGTGAAGCGCTCCAGCTGGTCGCGCAGCTGGTCGCGACCGGCGCCGTCCAGGGAGCGATAACGCTCTACACTGGCATAGGGGCCCATCACGCCACGGGCGAAGCCGCGGAAATCCACCACATCGTCCAGTATGGCCTGCAAGGTGTTGTAGAACCGCTCGGGCTCCGTGTCCATGTAGCCCTCGGCCTCGCTGACCGCAGACATCACCTGGTCGGTCGCCTGCCTGACCACCTCGTGGGCACCGAGTGGCGCAACCGGCTCAGTGGCCTGTACATTTAGGGCCACAACCATAAGCAGGGTTGCAGCCCATTGCAGCAATTGGGTCATACCTTATCCTTGAATGTCATTACATGCCGGTCGGCGCTCTGTATACTGCGCTCCCACAACCCCTGTGCCGAGAGCTGCCACGGCGTTCGACACCGCCGCGCCGGCAACAGTTCCATCGCTGTGGGGGCCGTCTACTTTAACAGGAAATGCGCTTTTATGCTGTTAGCAACAGCTGCCATTGTCATCGGCTTCCTGATTCTGATCTGGAGCGCCGATGTATTCATCGCGGGGGCGGCATCGCTGGCGGCAAACCTCGGCATGTCGCCGATTGTCATCGGCTTGACCATTGTATCGATAGGCACCTCTGCACCGGAGATCCTCGTTTCGCTGACCGCAGCGGTCACCGGTGCCGGAGCACTTGCCATTGGCAACGCGCTGGGCTCCAACATCGCCAATATCGGCCTTGTGCTCGGCGTGACGCTGCTGATTGCGCCACTGAAGGTACACCCCGGCTGCATGCGGCGCGAGCTGCCCACGTTGCTGCTGGTCACCCTGGCGGCAGCGCTTTTGCTCATCGACGGCGAGCTGTCCCCGCTGGACGGCATGGTCATGCTGGCAACGCTGGCGATCATCATGACCGCAATGCTGCGCGGCGAAGCTACCGACCCCGAGCTGCTGCAGGAGGCCTCCGAACTGACCCGCGAGCCCACCCCCCTGGCAACCGCCTGGCTCAAGTTTGGTGGCGGATTGCTGCTGCTGGTTGCCAGCTCGCGACTGCTTGTGTGGGGCGCCACCGGCATTGCTGAACAACTGGGGGTATCAGAGCTGGTCATCGGCCTGACCATCGTGGCCATCGGCACCAGTCTGCCGGAACTTGCAGCGACGGTGGCCAGTGCCCTGCGCGGCCATGCGGACATTGCTGTGGGCAACGTTATCGGCTCCAACCTGTTCAACCTGCTCGCGGTGATGGCCATTCCGGGCCTGATCGAAACCCAGGCCCTCGACGCCCTGGTGCTGTACCGGGACTACCTCACCATGGCCGGTATGACGCTGCTACTGGCGGCAGCGGTCTACCTGAGCCGCGGCCGGCACAAATCGGGTACGGAGGGCTATGCCTATATCGGCCGCAGCCTCGGCCTACTGTTACTGGCGGTGTACGGGCTGTACTATTACTGGCTGTACCGGACCCGCTGAGCCTGCCGCCCGCCATGCACGCACATGACCCTGCTGCCCACATCGCTTCCGCGCAACGCACGATCCGCATGGAGCGCGATGCCATCGCCGAACTCGAAGCACGTATCGGTGCCGGCTTCGCTGGCGCCTGCGAGCTACTGCTCGCCGTGAAGGGGCGTGTGATCGTAACGGGCATGGGAAAGTCCGGGCATATTGCCAGCAAGATTGCCGCCACCCTGGCAAGCACGGGCACACCCGCCTTTTATGTGCATCCAGCGGAGGCGAGCCACGGCGACATCGGCATGATCACTGCGGACGATGCGGTGATTGCCCTTTCCAACAGCGGCCGCTCGCCCGAGGTTGTCACACTGCTGCCGCTACTCAAACGGCTCGGCATACCGCTGATCAGCATGACCGGCAATCCCGATTCCCCCCTCGCCGAAGCCTCCGATGCCCACCTGGATACGGGCGTACACACGGAAGCCTGCCCGCTGAACCTTGCACCCACCTCCAGCACGACCACTGCGTTGGTCATGGGTGACGCGCTGGCCATCGCGCTACTGGAAGCACGCGGTTTCACAGCAGAGGATTTCGCCTTTTCACACCCGGGCGGCACGCTGGGTAAAAAGCTGCTCCTCAAGGTTGAGGACATCATGCATACCGGGGCGGCGATCCCGCGGGTAACACCCGCTACGCCACTGTCCGCGGCGCTGCTGGAAATCAGTCGCAAGGGGCTGGGAATGACCACCGTCACCGGGCCGGAGGACACACTGGTGGGAATATTCACCGACGGCGACCTGAGGCGCGCGCTGGACGAGGACGTGGATGTGCGCAACACCCCGATCTGCGACCTGATGACCCGCGGTGCGAAGACAATCGGGCCCAACATGCTGGCAGCCGAGGCGCTGCGCATTATGGAAGAAAACAAAATCACCTCCCTCGTTGTGCAACGCGGAGGGCGTATGGTGGGTGTGATTCACTTGATGAACCTTCTGCATGCGGGTATCGCCTGATATGGCCACCGAGCCCCACCCCGCACGGGCTATCCGGCTGCTGGCGCTGGATGTCGACGGCGTCCTGAGTGACGGCCGGGTGACCTACGCCAGCGATGGCAGCGAGTTGAAGTCCTTCAATATCAAGGATGGACTGGGTATCAAACTGCTGCAGCGTTGCGGCATACGGGTGGCGATCATTACCGGCCGCCGTTCGGATATGGTCGCCAGACGGGCCACAGAGCTGGGCATCGTCGACCTGTTCGAGGGCCGGGAAGACAAGCTCAGTGCACTGCAGGAACTCGGGAAACACCTGGGCCTGGCTCTCACCGAATGTGCCTACATGGGCGACGACCTTCCCGATCTCGGTGCAATTTGCGCGGCAGGTATCGGGATGACCGTGTCCGATGCGGTGCCTGAGGTGCGCGCCGCCGCAGACTGGTGCAGCCGCGCCCCGGGCGGTGCGGGGGCCGTGCGGGAGGCCGCCGAGTGGCTGTTGCAGGCGCGCGGGCAGTGGGACGATCTGCTCATGGAGTTCCGCTAGTGGAGCGCCGCAGACGTCCATGGCTGCTGGCGGCGGCGCTGGTCGGCGTGGCGGCGTGGTACCTGGGTATCACGGGCGGTGGCCCGCTGGAGCGCAAACCCCTGCCGCAACAGGCAGATATTGTGCAGACCTATCTGCTAGACTCGCGCAGCCTGACCTATGCGGAAGACGGTCACCTTGCCCATGTCATGGAGGCCGTGCGCGTGGAACATCGGGGTGACGACGAGGTCTCAGATCTGGAGCAGCCGAGGTTCTACTCGCATGACGGCAACAACCAGACCTGGTCTGCCAGTGCCACCCGCGGTCGACTGAAACACCGGACGAGCATACTGATATTACGAAAAGACGTAGTGCTGACTGATGACGAGGCCGGAGGTGTCCTGGAAACCAGCGCCATGACCCTGAACCTGAAACAGCGCACTGCCCGGTCCAAGGTTCCGGTCAGGGTGACCCAGGGAAACAACGTGCTTACCGCCGATGGAATGTTCGCAGACCTGAAGCGCCAAACCATTCGCCTGATGCCCGGCGTGGAGGGGATCTATGTTCCTGAAGGCTCCTGAAGGGAGTCGCATTGGCCCACGTGCACTCAGCATCGGGCTTGCGGTGATCAGTCTGCTGCTTGCCAGCGCCCTACAGGCGCTGCCCAGCGACCGTGAGCAGCCAATTCGAATCAGTGCCGATCAGGCCCTGCGCGATGAGCGCGAGGGCTTTACCGAATACACGGGAAACGTGCGCCTGCAGCAGGGCAGCCTGCAGATCCAGGCCAACAAACTCACCATTTTCCATCGCCGCGAGGCCGCTGACCGCATCGTGGCGGAAGGCAGCCCGGCACGTATGCAGCAGCAACCAGCGGCCGACAAGGCGGTCATTCACGCGGCAGCACTCAGCATCGAGTACTTCAAATCCCAGGAACGGGTGAAGCTCAGCCGCGAAGCGCGTATTGAGCAGGACGGCTCGATTGTTACCGGCAACACCATCGATTACTTCATGGCGGAGCAACGGGTCCGGGCTGACGCCGGTCGGCGCGAGGACGGCGGCCGGGTAGAGGTGGTCATCCCTGCCGAGGCGCTGGAAGGCGACGAACAAGAGGCGCAGCGTGGCGCAACTCAGGGCGAGTAACCTGGCCAAGGCCTACCGGGGCCGCAAGGTCGTCATCGACGTCTCGCTGGAGATTTCCAGCGGCCAGGTGGTCGGCCTGCTGGGCCCCAATGGCGCGGGTAAAACCACCTGCTTCTACATGGTGGTCGGCATAATCACGGCAGACGCCGGGCGCATCGAGCTGAATGGCGAAGACATCACGTCTCTGGCGATGCACGACCGGGCGCGTCGTGGGCTAGGCTACCTGCCCCAGGAAGCCTCCATTTTCCGCAAGTTGAGCGTGCAGGACAATCTGCTCGCCATTCTCGAAACGCGTCCCGACCTGAGCAAGGCCGAGCGGCTGGCACACTGCGACCGGCTGCTGGAAGAATTCCACCTGACTCACCTGCGCACCAGTCTCGGCCAGGCACTGTCCGGAGGCGAGCGCCGCCGCGTAGAAATTGCCCGTGCACTGGCGACCGAGCCCGACTTCATCCTGCTTGACGAACCCTTCGCCGGGGTCGACCCGATCTCGGTTTCCGATATCAAGGACATCATCATTCATCTGCGCAAGCGCGGCATAGGCGTGTTGATCACGGACCACAACGTCCGCGAAACCCTCGACATCTGCGAGCGTGCCTACATTGTCGGCGAGGGGCATATCATCGCCGAGGGAAATGCCCAGGAAGTGCTGGAAAACCCCCGCGTACGGAAGGTCTATCTGGGCGAGCACTTCAGGCTCTAGCGCAGGGTCCTGCTCCCGCCTCGGGCTCCCACAATCCCCTAAGCAAATTTCGCGCCATTCTGTTGCGCGGCAACCTGCGCCAGCGCTACACTGGCGTCACAGCCAACCCGCGGCGGTACCCGGGATGAATCCAGTACGTTGATGAAACAGTCGCTTCAACTCAAGCTTGGCCAACAGCTGACAATGACGCCGCAGCTGCAGCAGGCCATCAAGCTGCTGCAGCTGAGCACCCTGGATTTGCAGCAGGAGATCCAGCAGGCGCTGGACAGCAACCCACTGCTGGAGCTTGCCGAGGACGACTACGACGCCGAGGCTGAAGCCCGCGCGCTGGCGACTGAGAACAGTCAGTCCACCGGAGAAGCCACACCGGAACAGGCCGAGCGCGACGTCGCCGCAAGCGCCGACGACTGGCAAACCGACACCCTCCCCGATGAACTGCCCGTGGACACCCAGTGGGATGACCTGCTGCCCTCTTCGTCGGCTCCCGCGAGCCAGGGAGAGGATGCGTTTGACGGCGATTTCGATGCGCGCAACAACGCCCGCGACAGTCTGCAGGACCAACTGCTCTGGCAACTGAACCTGACCCGCCTCTCGGACACTGATCGCATCATCGCCATGGCCATTATCGATGCAACCGACGCCAACGGGCGCCTGCAGAGCAGTATCGAGGATATCCACGAGGCCCTGACGCCGGATCTGGACATCGACTTCGACGAGGTCGTGGCAGTGCTGCACTGTCTGCAGCAGTTTGAACCGGCCGGGGTCTGTACACGCGACCTGCAGGAATGCCTGCTTGTGCAACTGCAACAGCTTCCCCCGGGGACACCCTGCGTGGAACAGGCGCGGCTGATGATCAGTCGGCACATGGCACAACTGGGCAGCGGAGACTACAAGCAGATCATGCGCCGTATGCGCCTCAGCGAAGCACAGCTGAAAGAAGTGCTAGACCTGATCCGCACCCTCGACCCAAACCCGGGGCAAAGCGTCGGCGAAGACACCACGGAGTACGTGGTTCCCGATGTCTTCGTGAGCAAGCGCAACGGCCGCTGGGTGGTTGAGCTCAACCCGGACATCGCCCCCAAGCTGCGCATCAATGACAGCTACGCCAGCCTGATACGTCGCGCCGACAGCAGCGCCGACAACACCTTCCTGAAGGACAACCTCCAGGAAGCGCGCTGGTTCCTGAAGAGCCTGCACAGCCGCAACGAAACGCTGATGAAAGTGGCGAGCAAGATCGTGGAACACCAGCGCAATTTCTTGGAGTATGGCGAAGAAGCCATGAAGCCGTTGGTGCTGCATGACATTGCGGAAGCCATCGAGATGCACGAATCGACCATATCCCGCGCCACGACACGCAAGTACATGCACACGCCGAGGGGTATCTTCGAACTGAAATATTTCTTTTCCAGCCATGTGGGCACGACTGAGGGTGGCGAGGCCTCTTCCACCGCCATCAAGGCGCTGATTCGCAAGCTGGTGGCAGCGGAAAACCCGCGAAAACCGCTCAGCGACAGCAAGATTGCGGCCGTGTTGGAGGAGCAGGGTTTGCAGGTGGCCCGCCGTACCGTGGCCAAATATCGCGAGATGCTGATGATCCCGCCCTCCAATGAGCGCAAGAGATTGGTCTAGACTATCAGTGTACTGCCCGGCAGTACGTTGTCAGGTTGCCGCTGGCAGAAAGCGGCACACCGGTTCCGGGCGACCAGCCCGGCTTTCATGAGAAGAAGGAGTCAGGTATGCAATTGAACGTCAGCGGACACCACGTAGAGGTTACTCATGCGCTGCGTGAATATGTGGAGAGTAAGTTCGAGCGCCTGCAGCGACATTTTGACCAGATAACCAATACCGAAGTCACCCTGATTGTGGAAAAAATGGTGCAGAAGGCCGAGGCCAACGTGCACATTTCAGGCGCGGATATCTTTGCCGCAGCGGAGTCAGAGGACATGTATGCAGCGATTGACGCACTGGCGGACAAGCTCGACCGCCAGCTCATCAAACACAAAGAAAAGGCGCGAGCCCGTTAGGAACTTTCATGCACGTTCTTTCTGAACTGCTGACGCCGGGGCGCACGGTCTGCCGTGCCCCCGGCAGCAGTAAAAAAAGGCTCTTTGAAACGCTGGCCAGCGTCGTCAGCGAGAACAGCCCGGAGCTCGCGGAGGCGGATATCTTCGCCCAGCTCATCGCGCGCGAACGCCTGGGCAGTACCGGTCTTGGCGCCGGCATTGCCATTCCGCATTGCCGTATCGCCAATTGCAGCCAGCCCATCGGTTGCCTGGTCACGCTGGAGGAGCCCATTGACTTTGACGCACCGGACGATTTGCCGGTGGATATCCTGTTTGTGCTGCTGGTGCCCGAAGAGGCCCACCAGGCCCACCTGGACATCCTGGCACGCATCGCCCGCCTGTTCAGTCAGTCCAGCTTCTGCGACGCACTGCGTGATGCCCCCGACAGTGCCACGCTGTTCCAGCGCGCGACCGAGTGGCAGGCCTGACCCGCGCCATGCACCTGGTAATCATCTCAGGCCGCTCGGGGTCCGGCAAAAGTACCGCCCTGCACCAGTTGGAAGACGAGGGGTTTTACTGCATTGACAACCTCCCCGCGGCCCTGCTGCCTGCCTTGGTCGATGAGGCCAGCCGCCCGGGCTTTGAGCATTTCCGCGGTGCTGCGGTGTGCATTGATGCACGCAACGCCTGGCGCAATCTCGAAGACTTTAACGCCATCGTCGACGCACTGCCGGACAGTGTGCGCAGCGAAATCCTGTTTCTGGACGCGCAGGACAGCGTGCTGATCAAGCGGTTCAGCGAAACCCGGCGCAAACACCCCTTGAGTGGCGAGCAGATGCCGCTGGCGGAAGCCATCGAGCGCGAACGCGAGCTGCTTGAACCCATCGCCAGTGCCGCTGCGCTGGTGCTGGACACCAGCCAGCTGACCATCTACGAACTGCGGGATGCCGTGCGGCAGCGGCTGATCGGCGAAAGTTCGGGCAGCATGTCGGTACTGATACAGTCCTTTGGCTTCAAACGCGGCGTGCCGACGGATGCTGATCTGGTGTTCGATGTGCGCATGCTGCCCAACCCCCACTGGGTGAAAGAACTGCGCCTGCAGAATGGGCTTGACACGGAAGTGCGGGACTTTCTCGAAGCACAGCCGATGACCGGCGAGTTGTTCGACAGCATTTGCGAATATCTGGATCGCTGGCTGCCGCAGTACCGGGACAGCAACCGCAGCTACATGACCGTGGCGATCGGTTGTACCGGTGGCCAACATCGGTCAGTATATCTTGCGGCCAGGCTCTACCGGCACTACAAAGAGCAGTACCCGCAGGTTCATATTCGCCACCGGGAACTGCAGTAACCGTGATTCAAGCGCAACTGACCATCATCAACAAACTCGGGCTGCATGCACGTGCCGCCGCCAAGTTCGTCAGCTGTACCGCGGGCTACAGCAGCACTGTGCGGGCCGGCCGCAACGGCGAGATGGTCGACGGCAAGAGCATCATGTCCATCATGATGCTGGCGGCGGGGCAAGGCACGGTGCTCGACATCGAGGTCGATGGCCACGATGAGGAAGCCGCACTCGAGGCGTTGCGCACGCTGGTTGAGAACCGCTTTGATGAAGGTGAATAGGTCACACTGACTCCCCGCCACATTGTTACGCCCGGCGCTTTGCCGGATAATCTGCGCTGCATTGCCACCAGCCCCTTTTCCGCGGACCCGTAAGCCATGGCGCAGCCCTCATCATCACAGGCAAGACTCGAACGCCTGTCCCACGCGCTGGGGAGTGGCACGTTTGCCGATGTCAAACGCATGCTCAACGGTCTGCCTGCTGCCGATGTCGCCCACCTGCTGGAATCCTCGCCGCCCAAATTCCGCCATATCCTGTGGCAGATGGTGGAACTGGAGAACGAGGGGGACGTCATCAACGAGCTTGGCGACGAGCTCCGCGTACACTTCCTCAGCGACATGGATGCCGCGGAAGTCGCCCAGATTACCGAACACCTGCAGGACGACGATCTCGCCGACATCCTGCAGCAGCTCCCGGACCGCATAACGCGGGAAGTTCTCGACTCGATGGACCACCGGGACCGTGCCCGTCTGGAACAGGTCATGAACTATCCGGACGACACTGCCGGCGGCCTGATGAGTACCGACACCATCACCATCCGCCCGCCATTGACGCTGGATGTGGTGCTGCGCTATCTGCGCCGACACACCGAGATACCTGCCATGACCGACAATCTGATTGTCGTCAATCGCAATGATCAGTTTATCGGCCTGTTGCCGCTGAACACGCTGTTGGTGTCCGACCCCTCGGCCACCGTGCGGGAAATGATGCTCACTGATGTTCCACCGATTCCTGCCTCCATGCCGGACGATGAAGTGGCGCGTCTGTTCGAGCGCAATGACTGGGTCTCGGCCCCGGTAGTGGATGACGACGGACGCCTGCTTGGCCGTATCACCATTGACGACGTGGTCGACGTGATCCGGGAAGACGCCGATCACTCGCTGACGTCGATGGCCGGCCTGGCTGAAGATACCGACACCTTCGCGCCAGTACTCAACACAGCCAGCAGGCGTGCCATCTGGCTGGGAATCAACCTGGTCACAGCATTCATTGCCGCCTCGGTCATCAACATTTTTCAGGATACCATCGAAAAAGTAGTGGCGCTGGCGGTGCTGATGCCGATTGTGGCCTCAATGGGGGGCATCGCCGGGACCCAGACGCTGACGGTGATGGTACGCGGTATCGCCCTGGGACAGGTCAGCAAGAACAACGAATCCTGGCTGATCCACCGTGAGGTGGGGGCGGGTATCCTCAATGGCCTGTTGTGGGCAGCCGTGGTGGCAGTAGCCGCGTCCGCCTGGTTTCAGGACTGGACCCTGGGCCTGATCATCGCCCTGGCCATCATCATCAACCTGGTCACGGCCGCGTTTACCGGCGCGGCCCTGCCCCTGCTGCTGAAGCGACTTAAAATCGATCCGGCCCTGGCGGGTGGCGTAGTGCTGACTACGGTCACTGACGTGGTCGGATTCTTCTCATTCCTCGGCCTGGCGACCTGGTTTTATGCCTGATTACACCCCTACCGATGAGCATGACGATTTCGAGCCGCCCAGTAAAAGTGAGCTGAAGCGGCGCATGACCGCGCTGCAGAATCTGGGCGAAGCACTCACCGCGCTCAGCGACAAGCAGTTGCAGAAGGTACCGATTGAGGACACTCGCCTGCTGGAAGCCATCGCCGAGGCCCAACGCATTACATCCAACAGCGCCCGGCGCCGTCACCTGCAGTTCATCGGCAAACTCATGCGCGACATCGATGCCGAGCCGATTGCTGCCGCGCTGAGCGCCATGCATCAGGAGCAGCATCGGGCCGCAGCCCATTTCCAGGGGCTGGAGGCTCTGCGGGACCGGCTACTCAGCGAAGGCCCGGATGTTATCGGCGACGTCGTCGAGCGCTGGCCCGATACCGACCGTCAACACCTGCGCAATTTGCTGCTGCAAGCCCAGCGTGAACAGAAACGCGGCCAGGCACCGGCGGCTGCACGCAAGCTGTTTCGCTATTTGCGCGAGCTGGCGTCGGCTGCCGGCGATGGCGATGCGCTGGATGCTGCAGCAGACGGCGACGACGAATCCTGAACCGCCTCACCCGGCGCCGGCACAGCTTCCACAGGCGCTGCGCCATCGCTGGTGTCAAATATCCGATCCAGCCGCACCTCCGGGTCCTGCCAGGTGCCGGAAATGTCATAGACCGCACTGGATAACTGGGACACCTGCTTTTCAAACAGTTTGCTGACCACGAATACCCCCGCAGCAACCGGCAGGCCAGCTGTGAGGGCAGCAACCCAGGGCAGGTTACTCGCCACCGGCAGCGTGGCAACCAGCTCCCCATCCAGCGTACGGGAGGCAATCTCCGAGCTGCCACTGAAGCGGAAGCTGGAGCCCGCTCCGGATACCGCCAGCTCCGGCACGCGAATCATTCCATCCTGCAGTTGCAACTCCCCCTCCATACTGTCAAAGGGAATACCTGACTCAAACCACTGGGTCAGGCTCAGGCGCTGCACAATGTCCGCCAGATTGAGAATGCTCACCACACGCAGCGCGCCAGAGGCGCCCGCCGAGGCATTGAGGAAGCGACCCTCATCCAGCGCCAGCGACAACCTGCCACTGGCATTGGCCAGGGCGAATCGCTGCGGTGCGCCCGGCCATTGCATGTCCACTTCAAAGCGGCCCTGCTCTGTTTCAAGGATGGCTTCATAGCCCAGTGCTGCCAGGGTATCGGCGAGGTCAGCCGCCACCAGATCCATTCTCAAACGGCTTCCCTCGTCGGACCAGGTCAATCTGGCTTGCGGGTCAGAGGCGATTTGCAGACCCGCGAGCTCGCCCTGCAGCTGTTGCACATCGAGCGTGCGATCGTCGGGACGCAGCACAAACGAAAGCTGGCCCAACGGCCTGCCCCCGCGCAGGACTTGCCCAATAGCGACATCGATATCCGGCCAGTCGTTCACAACACCGGGATCGGGGGACTCGCCTCCGCCCGTGGACAGGCCGGCAAGGTCCAGCGCGTCGATATTCAGCACCAGCTTGGACAGACTGACGTCCGCTCGTCCTGCGGCACGCATCCAGGGGGTCTCGACAACACCCCGCCAGCCCTGCGCCATCTGCTGCAGGTTGATCAGCACATCCTGCCAATCCTGTCCACGCAGCAGCAAGCTATCCACGAGAAGCTCCTCGACCACCAGCTGCGGGCCGGCTGCCGGGTCCACAGCTGCCCGCCGCGCACGCAACATCGGCTCAAGGGCAGACTGCCAGGCATCAACATCCACTAACGCCGCGTGCCCGGACACGCGCACCTGTCCCTGCACCAGCGGTAAAGGCTGGTCCTGCAGCGCCAGTGATGCAGCGCCCAGCTGACCGTCGGCGAGGGCAAGACGCGCTGCGACACGGTCGCCAGCGCGCAGATCAAGGGTTAACGGCCCTTTTCCCAGTGCGCTGTCAACAGTGAAGGCGAGTGATTCATGCGCTGCCTTGCCCCAGGTCTGGGGCAGCGCCAGGGTCACGCCCTGCAGGTTCGAGCGCAACTGCAACTGCGGCGCGGTCCCGGGCACGATGGCCAGCGTCGCTGTGACCGGTGCCTCGCCGGTCGCCAGCGCCGGTACTGCGTCACCCAGCCAGTCCCGCAGCGATGCCACCTCGACGTCTCCAGCAACGGCAAGGGTTACCCCGCCTCCATGTGGCGCGGGTTGTGACAGGGACACCGCCAGAGGTCTGCCCCACAGGCGTGCCGTCATACCTTCCGTGGCGAACCCACCCACGCTGGTATAGCGCAGCGCTCCATTCAGTGCATCGATCTGCAATTCGCCGGGGCGTATGGCCAGCGACGCGTCGGCAAGAGCGACATCAAGCGCGACCTGCGCGGGCGATTGCGCCTCCCCCAGGGGAAGATCCAGAGTCAGGTCAAGCATCAAGCCACCCTCCGCGGACCACTGCTGCAGCGCGCCCTGCAGGCTCTCATCCAGTGGCGACTGGTTGATTACCCGCAGTCCGTCCGCCGCGCTGCCTGCAACATGGGCGGTGATTGCCAGCCGCATTTCACCCGCCGGCGAACGCCAGGTTTCCGCAGACAGGTCGGAGACAGCTGCATCGTAGAGCCGTGCCGCACCCGCCCACACGCTGACCCGGGTGTCATCGATGAGTACGGTACCCTCGGGGACGGACAGCGCGGGCCAGCGCGGGTGGTAGGCCAGTTCGGCATCACGCAGCGCGAAAAACAACTGTACGGTACGGCCCGCCGGTACATCAGGACGGAGACTGCCACGCCAGAGAAAACCGCCGGCATCAAGCGCTGCCTGTTGCACACTGCTGTCCAGCCACTGCAGCAGGTTCTCGTCGAGGATATACGGCAGATATCGGCTGCGATAGCGGGCATCGGAGTCACGCATACCCACCAGCAAATCCATTTCTATGCCGTTACGGGTTGGCCCCCACGGAATCCACAGCCCGAGAAGCGCCTGTGCCATGCCCTCCTCTCCCACGGCGGTCAACAGCCCGCTGTGCAGCTGCACGCCGGCTTCTGTCCAGCTGATATCGAGGTCCCCAAAGAGTTCTCGGTAGGCGAGCGGTTGACGGTAGACAGTGGGGAATTCCAGGGTAATATTTTCACTGTCCAGCATCACACGACCGCTGGAAGGTGTGAGCTGAAGATACCCACTGGCCCCGGTTACGCCCGGTGCGCCGTGCCAGGACGCCAGGGCAACGTCGGTGAAGGCTAGCGACAGATCCCATGCGCGCGCTTCCGCGGTCATATCATCCATGGTGAATTGCAGCTCCCTTAACGCACCCCTCGGTTCCAGCTCCTGCAGCACATCGGTCAGGGCGGCCGGTAATACCCCCGCCGTACTCACCAGTTCTGCCGTTTTCGCCAGGGGAAGATCGCGCCCGCGCAGACGCAAAGAGTCACCCCAAACATCCATCTGCAACCGCGGTACAGCCAGCTGGCCACCCGCGTAGGCCAGCTGCACATCGGAGACAAAGACGCTCAGGCGCTGCCCTTGCTGCTGCAGGCTCGCCTCCAGACTGAGATGCTCCACTGGGAGCGCCCAGCCACCGACCTCACCGCGCAGCACGAGATCCTTGCCAGACAACCTCAGCTGCAGACCGTCGAGTCCTGCATTCCAGTCCAGCCAACCCTCCAGCCGCGCCTCACCGCTGGCGCCCAGCGGCAGTCGCCGATCCCACAGGGGACGCCAGCGGTCGAGGCTCGCCAAATCGACAAGCTCGGCGTTTACGTACACCACACCACTGTATTCCGCCATCGCAAGGGGATCGCCAATACCCTCGGCGAGTATCCGGATGCGACTGCCATCCTCCGCCTCCAGCATCGCGCGCAACTGTCGGTGACTGCCCTCGCGTTGCAACGCCAGGTCGAGCCTGAGCAGGTCTTGTCGCGCGTCCGGGGACTGCAGTTGCAGTGTGTTCTGCTCCAGCGTCACGTGCCGGCTGTCCAGCAGCAGTGCCCGCAGGCGCGCCGTTGCATCACCACCGCTGCCACCCAGTCCCATGAGGCGAAATTCCCCGGCAGCGGTGACCTCGCCCGACAAGAACAAATGGCTGAGACGCAGGTGCCCGATACGCAGGGAGCGTTGCAGCAGGCTGCCCCAAACATCTATGGCGACACGCCCTCCTCCCACTGACAGCGGCTCACCGTCGGGAAACCGCAGCTGCACATCACGGAAGACCAGCTCGGGCCCAAAGCCGTGCCACTCGGCGGACAGGGCTCCCTGCTCAATCACAAAAGGTACCCGGGCGTTCAGCACATCCAGCAACCAGCGCTGGTTGGCTTCCACCATTCCGACCAGCAAGCGCCCAGCACTGACATACACTGCCAGCGAGACCACGGTGGCAACGATCAGGCGCCACAACAGCTGGCTCAACCGGTGATACATCGACAGCGCTTCAGTCATGGCCGCGGACCAGCTCGGACAGCGGCGCACCGGCCTGGCGGCGCGTGAACAGGACAACACCCAACGGGTCGACCCGGTGCACCCGGCCGCAGGCCCCATCCTCCTCCAGCGCTGGCTGGAGTGCATCCAGCACCTGGCGCCAGGCCGCGGAATCGGTCAGGGAGACAAAATCAATTGCGATGAGGCCACCGATGCCGCGCAGGCGCAGCTCCCGGGGCACTGCCGCCACCGCCTCGAGGTTGGCCGTGAGCGCAGCGTCGCTGCTCCCGCTGTCGGCACCCGTATTGACATCGACAGTGGTCATGGCCGACGTCTGCTCGATAATCAGGCTGCCACCCGACGGCAATGCAACCCGCGGCTGTAACAAGGATTCGATGGCCGTATCCACGCCGCGACGGATACTCAAGGGGACACTGCCGCCGGCGTATTCCACCAGGGGCGCAAAGGCGGGTCGATACACCGCGCACCAGCTGCGCAGGGCGGCCGCAGTCTCGGCGTCGGCGACACGAATTGTGCACGGCGTGGGCCCTGGCAGGTCACGCAAGACACGCTGGGCGAAGGGCAGTTCCTGCACCAGCACCCGCGGTGGCCCCTGCAGTGCATGCGCCGCGTGCAACGCCTGCCACCTCACGGCAAGCAATCGGGCCTCCTCGCGCAACAGCGCCTCGGGTGCGTCCGCCGCCGCAGTGCGCGCCAGCAGGCCGGCACCCTCGATCCCCGCTGCCAGCTCGGCCAGCAGGCTGCCCAGCCGGCGACGTGACGCCGGGTCCTGTATTCGGCGCGACAGACCTGTGCCCTGCCTGCTGGCCAGCAGCACCAGGTGCGACCCGGGCAATCCCAATGCGGTACTGAGCTGCGGACGCTTATCACCCACGGCATCGCGGGTCACCTGTACCAGCAGGCGCTGCCCCTGCCGCAGAGACGCCGGGCACTGTGGATGCGCCAGCGACAGCAGTCCCTGCAACCCCGGCTCAATCGTTACGAATGCCGCGTCCATCCCGGGCTGTATGCGCGCGACACACCCGCTGTAGATACTGCCGACCCGCGAGGGACTGGCGCAGCGCTCCAACGCCAGCGCCTGCAACACGCCATTGCGCAGGCGGGCCATTCGGTGCAGGAACGCGTCCTCGCTGATCAGTATCTCGTCATGCATCGACGGGTCCGAGAAGGCCAGCCACGCCGTGGGCGGACAGCAACGCCCAGGTCTCCGCCAGGGGCAGGCCCACCACGTTACTGTAGCTGCCTTCAATGCGCTGCACGAGGGCGCCCCCCAACCCCTGGATGCCGTAACCGCCCGCCTTGTCCCAGGGCTCATCAGTTGCCAGATAACGCTCGCACAGTTCACGGGTCAGGTTGATGAACGTGACGTGGGTTTCCACGGCCACCTCGGCGCAATCCTCGGCGTGGACCAGGCACACCGCAGTGATCACCGAGTGCGTGCGCCCGCTCAGCCGCGCGAGCATGCCGAGGCCGGAGAAATGATCGGCGGGCTTGCCGAGGATATCGTCATCGATGACCACCGTGGTATCAGCGGCAAGCACCGGCTCTGCGGAGCCGCGACGGGCCTGCACGGCCATGGCTTTCTCCCGTGCCATGCGCACAACGTAATCCTGCGGAGCTTCGCCCGGCTGCGCGGACTCGTCGATGTCTGCCGGATCCACCGCAAAATGCACGCCGAGCTGCGCAAGGAGCTCCTGACGGCGCGGAGAGGCAGAGGCAAGGATGAGTAGAGACATGGTCAGGTAATCCGGTAGTAGCGTCGAACGCTGCGCAACACCTGCAGGACCACGGGCCAGAGCAATGCGCTGGAGAGCGCCGGCAGCAAAAACCACAGGCTGCGCGCGGCAGCCCCCTCAAGGTTCTGCACCCACTGGCCGATGAGCTGATGCAGGCCAATCAACACAAACACGACACCACACTGCTGCCAAAGGCTGAACACCCGCAGGCGCTGGTAAACCAGCTGGGCACAGAGCGCCACCACGGCCAGGGAAAAGGCATTCTGGCCCAGCACCGCGCCTTCCAGGGCATCGACCAGCACGCCCAGCACGAGGGCAGTAAAGATGCCAATTCGGTGTGGCAGCGCAATACACCAGTAGAGCAACGTCAGGGCGACCCATTCCGGGCGCCCCCACTGCAACCATTCCGGCAACGGTACGATTGCCAGCAGCGCGGCGAGCAGGAAACTCGCTGCTACGACGGTAAACACCACCCCACTGCCAGTGGTCACGGCATGGCCTGCGCAGGCGCCGCGTCCTCTGCCGCTTTGACAAATACCAGCAGGACGTGCCGACTGCGGTTCAGCGCAGCGGTCGGTCGTGCCAGAACCCGCGCAAAGGGTTGCCCGGGATCTCTCTGCACGAGTACCACCTGGGCAATGGGATATCCGACAGGGAAGCGCCCGCCGAGGCCGGAGCTCACCAGCAGGTCGCCCTCGCGAATGTCCGTGGTCGCGGAGATATGCTGCACCTCCAACGCGTCAAGCGAGCCGGTGCCCTCGGCGATCGCCCGCACCCCGTTGCGGTTGACCTGCACCGGTACTGAGTGCGTCAGGTCGGTCACCAGCAGCACCCGGGAGGTGACTTCACCCACCTCAACCACCTGGCCCATGAGGCCGTCCGCATCGATCAGGGGTTGCCCGACATACACACCGTCAGTACTGCCCTTGTTCAACACCAGCTGATGCCGCATCGGGTCCGGAGACACGCCGATCAACTCTGCCACCAGCACATCGCTGCGCAACATCGCCGTTGAGTTAAGCAGGCCGCGCAGGCGGGTGTTTTCCGCCTGCAGCGAGGCCATCTGCAGTGAGCGCCCCTGCAGCAGCAGATTCTCCCGCTGCAGCCGGGCGTTGTCTTCCAGCAGCCGTGCGCGCGAGCGAATGTGCGTATCCTGCCACTGGCCAAGGCGTGCGGGAATGTCCGCCACCCAGATCAGCGGTGCAACCAGCGTATCGAGCACCGCGCGGCTGTGATCGAGCTTGTTGTAGCGCAGGTCAGCGGCGATCAGGCAAACCACCACCAGAATGGCCAGCGATATGCGCAGGCCGAGGTGGGATTCCTTGAGAAATAGCGGCTTGATAACAGCCCCCGCCGCGCGCCCTACTCGGTGGAGAGCAGGTCAATCGTGTGCCGATCCATCTGCTCCATGGCCCGACCGCCGCCGCGTGCTACGCAGGTCAGGGGGTCTTCGGCGACAATAACGGGCAGGCCGGTCTCTTCGGAAATCAGGCGATCCAGGTCGCGCAGGAGCGCACCACCGCCGGTGAGCACAATACCGCTTTCGGCGATATCGGCCGCCAGTTCAGGGGGGGATTGTTCGAGAGCCGACTTCACACCCTGGACAATGGCCTGCAGCGGGTCCTGCAGGGCTTCGAGTATCTCGTCGCTGTTCAGGGTAAAGCTGCGCGGTACGCCCTCTGCAAGGTTGCGACCACGCACGTCGATTTCACGCAGCTCACTGCCGGCGAAGGCACAACCGATTTCCTGCTTGATACGCTCCGCGGTGGCGTCGCCAATGAGGCTGCCGTAGCGCCGGCGTACATGCGAGACAATGGCCTCGTCGAAGCGGTCGCCGCCGATACGCAGCGAATCGCGGTAAACCACGCCATTGAGTGAAATAATGGCGATTTCTGTCGTGCCACCGCCGACATCCACCACCATGCAGCCGGTGGCTTCCTCGACATTCAGGCCGGCACCGATGGCCGCCGCCATGGGTTCCTCGATCAGGCGCACCTCACGCGCACCGGCGCTCAGTGCGGACTCGCGAATCGCGCGCCGCTCGACCTGCGTCGACATACAGGGCACGCAGACCAGCACACGTGGGCTGGGCCGGATGAAGCGGCTTTCGTGCACACGGGCTATGAAATGCTGCAGCATTTTCTCGGTCACCTGGAAATCCGCAATGACGCCGTCCTTCAGTGGGCGGATAGCGGTGATGTTGCCCGGCGTGCGCCCGAGCATGCGTTTGGCTTCGGTGCCCACTGCTTCGATGGTTTTCTGGCCGTTGTGAAAACGGATCGCCACTACCGAGGGCTCATTGAGAACGATGCCCTTGTCGCGCACATAAATGAGCGTGTTCGCTGTACCCAAATCGATAGAGAGATCGTTTGAGAACACGCCGCGCAGCTTCTTCAACATGAATTTTGACTACCTTGTGAATAGATCGGGGAACTCCCTACCGGAGCTCAGCGACACCCCTTCGCGGCGGGCCTCAGGGCCCGAGAGGCCTGCAGTTGAGAGACCGCCTCGTTCATTATTCTGCGGTGTGTAACCTGGCCAATAACTGTATCAATGGCGGGGATTTTGGGCAAGGCGCAAATGTGATAACTTTACGCCCCCGCCGAGAAGGCGGCAGGCTCGCTGATGGTAGTAAATCGAATGACAGTACACCAGGACGACATTGAAAAGCTGGCCGAGCTGGCCCGCTTGCGCATAGCCCCCGAGGCAGTGGCCGAGGTCACCGATCGCATCGCCACCATTCTCGGGCTGGTGGACCAGCTGCAGTCGGTGGATACCGCGGCGGTGGAGCCCATGGCCAATCCGCTGGACGCGGTCCAGCGCCTGCGCAGCGATGCGGTCACCGAGGACAACAGGCGTGAAGCCTTCCAGGCCATAGCTCCCGCCGTGGAGAATGGCCTCTACCTGGTACCCAAAGTCATTGATTGAAGCGGCAAAGCCGCCCTCGGGACGTCACATGCATGATCTTTCAGTCGCAGAGCTCGCTCACGCCTTGCGCAGCCGGGAATTCACCAGCACCGAATTGACCCGGCACTGCCTGCAGCGCGTACGCTCGCTGGATCCACAGTACAACAGTTTCATCACCGTGGACGAAGCCGGCGCGCTGGCGGCTGCGGCGCGCGCAGATGCCAGGCTGGCGGCCGGCGAGCAAGGGGCTCTGCTCGGTATCCCATTGGCGCACAAGGATATTTTCTGCACCATGGGCCTGCGCACCAGCTGCGGCTCCAAAATGCTCGACAATTTTGTTCCACCCTACGACGCCACCGTCACCCGGCTTTTGCGTGACGCCGGCACCGTGCTCCTGGGCAAAACCAACATGGATGAGTTCGCCATGGGCTCGTCCAGCGAAACCAGTTTTTATGGCAGCACCCGCAACCCCTGGGACACCACCCGGGTTCCCGGCGGCTCCTCCGGCGGCTCTGCTGCCGCAGTGGCGGCGCGACTGGTGCCACTGGCGACTGGCACCGATACCGGCGGGTCCATTCGCCAGCCGGCTGCGTTCTGCGGTATCACCGGTTTGAAGCCCACCTACGGGCGCGTGTCGCGGCTGGGCATGGTGGCCTACGCCTCGAGCCTCGACCAGGGCGGGCCCATGGCGCGCAGTGCCGAGGACTGCGCGCTGCTGCTCAACGCCATCGCCGGCCTCGACCCCCTGGACTCCACCAGCTCGGCCCACCCGGTCGAGGACTACACGGCACAACTGAGCCAGCCGCTGACCGGGCTGCGCATCGGCCTGCCGCGAGAGTATTTCGGCGACGGGCTTGATACCGCTACCGGAGACCGTATCCACGCGGCACTCGCGCTGCTTGAGCAGCAGGGAGCAACACTGGTCGACATCACCCTGCCCCACACCGAGCTGAGCATCCCAACGTATTACATCATCGCCCCGGCGGAGGCCTCGACCAACCTGTCACGCTATGACGGCGTGCGCTACGGCTACCGCTGCGAAGCACCCCGCGACCTGCATGACCTGTATACGCGCAGTCGGCAGGAGGGCTTTGGCGACGAGGTCAAACGGCGCATCCTGGTGGGCACTTTTGCCCTCTCTGCAGGCTACTATGACGCCTACTACCGCAAGGCACAGCAGGTTCGCCGCCTGATTCGCCAGGACTTCCTCGACGCGTTCGCCAACGTGGACATCATTGCCGGGCCCACCACCCCGGGGCCTGCCTTCGGCCTCGGCGCGAAAACCAGCGACCCACTGGCCATGTATCTCGAGGACGCGTACACACTTGCAGTCAACCTTGCCGGGCTGCCCGCGATGTCGGTACCCGCGGGGCAGGCCGACGGGCTCCCCGTTGGCCTGCAGCTGATTGGCCCGCATTTCGACGAGGCCCGCCTGCTGAATGTGGCGCACCAGCTACAGCAGGTCAGCGACTGGCACAGGCAATCACCCGGGGGGACCTCAGCATGAACTGGGAAGTGGTCATCGGGCTGGAGGTGCATTTGCAACTGGCCACCGAATCGAAGATCTTTTCGGGTGCCGCCACGCGCTTTGGCGCTGAGCCGAATACCCAGGCCTGCGCGGTGGACCTCGCCATGCCGGGCATGCTGCCGGTGCTCAACGAACAGGCCGTGCGCTACGCCGTCATGTTCGGTCTGGGCATTGGCGCGGAAATCGGACTGCGCTCGGTGTTCGACCGCAAGAACTATTTCTATCCGGACCTGCCGAAAGGCTACCAGATCAGCCAGTTTCAGGAGCCCATCGTCGGGCGCGGGCATTTTGACATCCAGCTGGAAGACGGCAGTGTGCGCCGCATCGGCATCACCCGCGCCCACCTGGAAGAGGATGCCGGCAAGTCGCTGCACGAGGACTTTCACAACCAGACGGGTATCGATCTCAATCGCGCCGGTACGCCACTGCTGGAGATCGTCAGCGAACCCGACCTGCGCAGCGCAGAAGAAGCTGTTGCCTACCTCAAGACGCTGCACAGCCTGGTCACCAGCCTGGGGATCTCGGATGGCAACATGGCGGAGGGCTCCATGCGCTGTGATATCAACCTGTCACTGCGCCCCGCAGGCAGCGAGACACTGGGGACGCGCGCGGAAATCAAGAACGTCAATTCCTTCCGCTTCGTCGAGAAAGCCATCCACCACGAAATAGAGCGACAGGCAGACATTCTCGAAGCGGGTGGACAGGTGGTGCAGGAGACCCGCCTGTACGATGCGGAGCGTGACGAAACCCGCTCCATGCGCAGTAAAGAGGTCGCCAACGACTACCGCTACTTCCCAGAGCCGGACCTGCTGCCCGTGGTGATTGAGCAAAGCTGGGTCGACAGCATACGCGCCAGCCTGCCCGAGCTGCCCGCGGCCAAACGCGAGCGTTTCATCGCCGACTATGGTCTCAGCGCCTATGACGCGACGGTATTAGCGGCAGAGCGTCCTCTCGCAGATTTCTATGAAGCCGTGGTAAAACACTGTGGCGACGCCAAGATAGCGGCCAACTGGGTGCAGGTGGAGCTGCTCGGGCAGCTCAACCGCAGCGACCTGACCCTGAACGAGAGCCCGGTGGACGCGCAGGCCCTGGCCGCACTGCTGCAGCGTATTCTCGATGGCAGCATTTCCGGGAAGATCGGCAAACAGGTATTCGAGGCCATGTGGGCTGGAGAGGGTGATGCTGACAGCATTATCGAAGCCCGCGGCCTGCGCCAGGTGAGCGACAGCGGCGCCCTTGAGGCCATGGTCTCCGAGGTGATCCGCGCCAATCCGGAACAGGTGGCCCAGTATCTTGCGGCGGATGAGAACCGGCGCAAGAAACTCTCCGGCTTTTTTGTCGGCCAGATCATGAAACTGTCCAAGGGACAGGCGAATCCGCAGATGGTCAACGATCTGCTCAACCAGCAACTGGCAGATGCCGGTGGACACGGGGACACATGAGAAAAGACAAGGAAAAGGTCATCGATGAAGTCTGGACCGAGGATCACATCCGCAGCTTCCTCGAGGTGCGCTCGCACGATGGCAGCGACCACGACTTTCACATGTTGTTGAAAGCCTACCAGAGCATGCGCGCGTCCGACTTCCAGCTGTTCGTGGACTTTTTCACTGCCGAGGGCCGCAATCTCCTGGCAACCGGTAAGGATGGCCGCAGCGTCCTCGACATCATTGGCGAGCATCGCCATGGCACCGAGTACGCGGAAATCCTGCGGCGCGCTGCCGGGCCCTGATACCAGGACGGAAAGTCTCCGCCGGAAACCCGGCGAGCCTCAACGATCAATCGGCACGCGGCCCTTCATAAAGCGCTCCCGATTCTTGCGCTTCTGCTCCTCGCTCTTGCGCAACAGCACATACACCGCGCCGGTGCCACCGTGCTGCGGCTGGGCGCTGTGATACGCCTGTACCATAGCCACTTCCTGCAGCCACACGTGCACATGCCCCTTGAGCACGGCACTGCGCTCGCGCTCGGCCTTGCGTTCGCCCTTGCCATGAATCAGCAGCACACTGCGCAGCCCCAACTCATGGCATTGCTCCAGGAACGCAAACAGCTCACGCCGTGCGACCGCTACCGTCATACGGTGCAGGTCCAGCCGGGCCTCCTGCTCATAGCGGCCCTGCCGTAATTTGCGATACACGCCGTTCTGTACGCCCGGTCGCTTAAACTCAAGCACATACCAGGCGTCCAGTGGCTCTGCCTCGCGGTCACTGAGCAGATTTCTGTCCGTCTCACGCGCGTTGACCGCCGCCTGCCTGCGCGCCTCGACCGAAGAGTCACGGGCGTCAGCGTCCGGGGCAAGCGGCACCCGCTTTTCGCGTTTCAGTGGCACAACATCGGCCACTTCCTGGAAAAACAGCTCAGATTCTTCGTCAACCATGGCTTCCCGCTCCCATGCAGTGCATCATTATAGCGCGGCAGATCACCGGGTTTCACGCCAACCAACAGAGGCCACGTTTTCTATGGAAGGCAATCTTGCTCGCGGCGCGGACTACCTGGTCCGCGGCGCCCGCCTACTCACACACCCCGCATTGCGCCTGTTCGTCATTGTGCCCTTGCTGGTCAATGTGCTTATCTTCGCGTCGCTGCTGGGCGTCGCATTCAGTTTTCTCGACCGCACCATCACCGACTGGATGGCAGCACTGCCCGGCTGGCTGGCGTTTCTTGAGTGGATCATCTGGCCGCTGCTGGTGGTCGTGTTCGGCCTACTTGCCGGCTACACCTTTACCGCACTGGCACTGCTGATCGCGTCACCCTTCAATAACCTGCTCGCCGAAAAAGCCGAGGAACTCCTGACCGGGCAGCCCGTGGACGCACTGGAGGGCCCGCTGGCCGCCCTGCTGTCCGTGCCCCGAGCCGTGCTGCGGGAACTGGCCAAACTGGCCTACTATCTGCCCATGGCACTGCTGGTCCTGGTGCTCAGTTTTGTGCCCGGCATCAATCTGGCCGCGCCGCTGCTGTGGTTCCTGCTGGGCGCCTGGATGATGAGCATCCAGTTTGTCGACTACCCGGTCGATAACCACCAACTGGGGTTTGCCGAAGTGAAAGCGGCGGTAGCCCGCAAGCGCCTGAGCAGCCTGGGCTTCGGTGGCCTCGTCGCGCTGTGCGCCGGGATACCGGTGATCAACTTCTTCGTGGTCCCGGCAGCGGTGGTTGGCGCCACCCTGCTCTGGTGTGAGGAACTACGCGAGCAGTGACTCGGGTGGGTGGGTGCACTCGAGCCGCTCACCCAGCAGGGCTTCAATATCCGGCAGCAGGAACGCGTCGTCTTCGCTGGCGAAGCTGATGGACACGCCGGTGGCGCCCGCGCGCCCGGTGCGCCCGATACGGTGCACGTAGTCGTCGGGGTCTTCCGGCAGGTTGTAGTTGACCACGTGGCTCACACCATCCACGTGAATGCCGCGACCGGCGACATCGGTGGCGACCAGCACCTTGATATCACCCTTCTTGAACTGGGCCAGTGTACTGGTGCGCTTCGCCTGCGGAATCTCCCCGGAGAGGATGCCACAGGAGACACCCGCCTTGCGCAAGCGCTCGTGCAGCCTGCGCACCTGATCCCGGCGGTTGGCAAATACAATAACGCTGGTGGCTTCCGGGCTGCGCACCAGATTGACCAGGAGGCGATAGCGCTGCTCACTGCTCACCAGATAGACCTTCTGGTCTACCGAGTCAGTGGCCACATGGTCGGGTTCAATCTCAATCGTAATCGGCTCCCAGGTCCACTGTTCTGAGAGGTTGATGATGTCCTGTGTGAACGTCGCAGAAAACAGCAGGGTCTGGCGGTTCTGCTTGGGAGGCGTGGCCCGCACAATACGTTTCACCTGGGGAATGAAGCCCATATCCAGCATACGGTCTGCTTCGTCCAGCACCAGTGTCTCCACGCGATCAAGGAACAGGTCGCGGCGCTGCATGAAGTCGATCAGGCGACCGGGCGTCGCCACAACGAGGTCGACCACGTCGCTGTTCAGCCGGTTCAACTGCTTCTGGTAATCCATTCCACCGATCAGCGTGACCACCTTCAGACCCGTGAAACGGGCAAGGTCCTCCGCGTCAGCGGCAATCTGCATAACCAGTTCCCGTGTCGGCGCGATCACCAGGGCTCGCGGCTCGCCAAGGAAGCGCTCACCTTCCTGCGGATGGCACAGCAGGTCGTTGAAGACGGTGATCAGAAAGGCCGCTGTCTTGCCGGTTCCGGTCTGCGCCTTGCCGATCGCGTCGTGACCCTGCAGGGTATGCGGAAGGATCGCCGCCTGAATCGGCGAGCAGTAACTGAAACCGAGCCCCGCGATGCCGCGCATCAGCTCCTCGCGCAAGCCGAGGTCATGGAAACGTGTCTTGCCCTCTTCCGGCGCCACCTGAAAGTCGTCCAGGCTCCAGGGCTTCTCGGGGGCAGGGGAACGGCGGGCGCGCTGCTTTCCGGACTTGCCCTGTCCGCGGTCACTGTGCCCGGGGCCGCGGGGCGGCTTACCGTGCGTCGAATCACTGGCGGAGGCTTCGGGAGGGGGGGGTGTGGCGGCGGCGCCATCAGCATTTTTGCTGCCGCGGCCGAGTAGACTCTTGATCAAGGTTGCTTCCTGTCAGGGTTCACGGACTTGCACTGTTTCACAGGGGCACTAGTCTAGCAGTTTTGTCCGGGACGTGCCGCTGCCGGGATACAAACGCGAGAGATAGTAGTCGACACTGACAAAGCGCCCTCCCCCCATGAACAACAGTGCCAGCAGCATGGCGAAATAGGTAGCGGCAAACTCGATGCCGTTATTCAGCACCACGAGATTACCGTGCTCGGTCAGCCAGCTGTAATTGCCGTGCTCACGCAGGAGATCGCGCGCGGTGCCAAGGCGCACCGCGATATCCTCTGCGCCGGAATCTGCAATCGCCGCCCAGCCGTTCTGCCAGTGCACGGTCCACGCCGCGACCAGCATGGTCACCATCAGCGGCAGGGCAACCCAGCGTGTGGCGAGCCCGACAAGCAGCAGCAGTGCGCCGATGGCTTCCGTGTAGGCGGCCAGGTGGGCCAGCAGCGCGGGGAACGGCAAGCCCAGCCCCCAATCCTCGTTGGCGAACCACTCGATGGTGTTGTCCATGCCGGCGATTTTCTGTGTCCCGGCCATCCAGAAAACGGGCACCAGGTACAGGCGCAGCGCCAGTGGCGCCAGCCAGTCGACGTGGCGCAAGGTGCCAAAGACGCCGTTGTGCAAGCGGTAATACAGTCCGATCAGCCAATCCATAGAGCATACTCTCCGGTGCGTGACAGTGTGACCCCACACAGGGCAAAAAGTTTGCCGACGGGGCGATTCAGCGCGTTGCAGGTGAACCGCAATCCGGGCAATCCGGCTTACGCTGCAGGCGCAGGCGGTACTGGGACAAGGCGCGCAAATCCAGCATGAGCACTTCATCGCGCAGGGTTGGCAGGCCCGCGAGGTACTTGAGTGCCTCCAGCGACAGCAGCGACCCCAGCACGCCCACCACCGGCCCGAGCACGCCGGACTCGGCACAGGCCTGCTGGGCGTCATCGGCGGCCGCCGGGGGATACAGGCAACGGTAGCAGGCGCCGCCCGAGCGTGTGTCAAACAGCGCCAGCTGCCCTTCCAGACGCACCGCGGAGGCCGACAGCAGGGGCACCCCCAGCTCCACGCACGCCCGATTCACCGCGTAGCGGGTGCTGAAACGATCACTGGCATCAATGACCAGGTCCTGCCCGGCGACCGCCTCCGCCAGTGCGCGACCCTGCAGATGCGCGGCGATGGGCTGCAGCCGGGTCGTGCTGTTCAGTGCCGCCAGACGCCGTACCGCGGAGGCGGCCTTGTTCATGCCCAGGGTGGTTTCATCATGCAATATCTGGCGCTGCAGGTTGCTCGACGTCACCGCGTCGCCGTCAGCCAGCCGCAGGTGACCGACCCCCGCCGCAGCGAGGTACAGGGCCGCGGGGCTGCCCAATCCGCCAAGACCAACAATCAGCACCCGGGCTGCCGCCAGCGCCTGCTGTCCGTCGATACCGAAATCCGGCAGCAACAGCTGCCGGCTGTAACGCACAAGGTCCGCGTCAGTCAGCATGCCAGCAGCCACCGGTCACCCGCTCCCTGCCCGCCAGGTCACAGCGCGTGGCAACGGACTCGAAGCCACTTTCCCGCAGCAACTGCCGCACCGCTGCGCCCTGTCGGTGGCCGTGCTCAAGCAACAGCCAGCCGCCGGCGAGCAGGTGGGCCGGCGCGGCCACACAGAGCTGTGCCAGGTCATCAAGCCCCTGCTCACCGGCAACCAGTGCCCCGACAGGCTCGAAGCGCACATCACCCTGTGCCAGCCAGGGACTGTTGCTCTCCACGTAGGGCGGATTGCTGACAATCAGCGCGTGACGTGTACCCTGCAGCGCCGCGAACCAGTCGGACTGCAGACAGCGCACCCGCCCCGGACACAGCCGCGCGATGTTGTCCTCTGCCACCGCAAGGGCCGCACTGCAGCGGTCCAGTGCAGTCAGTTGCCAGCCCGCGCGCTCCACCGCCAGGGCAATGGCGATGGCCCCGGTGCCCGTCCCGAGGTCAAGCACGCTGGCATCGCGGGGCAAGGGTAATGACAGGGCCCATTCAACCAGCGTCTCGGTCTCCGGGCGGGGAATCAGCGTGGCGTCGGTCACCCGCAGCGGCAGCGACCAGAACTCGCGCTCACCGATCAGGTACGCTACCGGCTCACCGGCGCGGCGGCGGGCCAGCAGGGCTGCGTAGCGAGCAGCCAGTGCGGGTGCCAGTTGCGCATCGGGCCAGGCGTAGAGCCAACTCCGGGGCTTGCCCAGCACATGGGTAAGGAGGATTTCGGCATCACGGCGCGCACTGTCTCCCGGCAGGTCGTTGCCGGCGCGCAGGCAGGCGTCGACCGTCAGCATCAGTGTGCCGCCATGGCCGCCAGTTGATCCGCCTGGTACTCCTGACGCAGCGGGCCGATGATGGCGTCCAGTTCCCCCTGCATGACTTCGTCAAGCTTGTACAGCGTCAGGTTGATGCGGTGGTCTGTGACGCGGCCCTGCGGAAAATTGTAGGTACGGATGCGATCGGAGCGATCCCCGGTGCCGACCAGGTTACGACGCTGCTCGGCCTGCTCGGCGGCCTGCTTGTCCTGCGCTGACGTCTGCAGCTTTGCCTGCAACAGGGACATGGCCCGGGCGCGGTTCTTGTGCTGTGAGCGCTCATCCTGGCATTCGACAACAATGCCGCTGGGCAGGTGCGTGATGCGCACGGCGGAGTCGGTCTTGTTGACGTGCTGGCCACCCGCACCTGACGCCCGGAAGGTGTCGACGCGGATATCCGCCTTGCTGATGGCGCCGACGGCGACCTCGTCCGGCTCCGGCATCACCGCTACCGTACAGGCAGACGTATGAATGCGGCCCTGGGATTCGGTTTCCGGCACGCGCTGCACGCGATGCGCACCGGATTCGAACTTGAGGTGGGCATACACATCGCGCCCCTCAACGAGCGTGATGATTTCCTTGAAGCCGCCGTGTTCACCCGGACGCTCGGACAGGACCTCGATTTTCCAGCCCATGGTCTCCGCGTAACGACTGTACATGCGAAACAGGTCGCCGGAGAAAATCGCGGCCTCGTCGCCACCGGTTCCGGCGCGAATCTCGAGGAACACGTTGCAGGAGTCCTGCGGGTCCCGCGGCAGCAGCAGTGCCTGCAGTTCCTGCTCCAGGGCCTCCAGACGCCCCGTGCCGCTGGCGATCTCTTCCTCTGCCATGGCCACGATGTCTGCGTCCGCCTCCTGCAGCATGCTACGCGCCTCATCGAGATCAGCGCGCACGCGGCTGTACTGGTGATAGCAGTTCACCACCTCTTCCAGTTCGGCATACTCGCGGGACAGTTCCCGAAAGCGGTTCTGGTCGGCGATCGTCTCGGCGTCGCCGAGCAGTGCGGAGACCTCCTCGTGGCGATCGGTGAGGGCATCCAGTTTGGTCAGCAGGGAAGCTTTCATTGCAGGGTTCGGTCGACTCGGGATTGGGCTTGCGGTGCAGAGGTGGCAGCCGGGGCGTCCTCCACGGGTTCCAGGCGGTTGGCGCCGGTGGCGCTGTGCGCGGCTTCATCCAGACCGAGCAGCCGACGGGCGCCTGCCAGCAGATCCTGGCGACCCTCGGCGCTGGCCCGTTTGAGGCCGGCGGTGGGCGCGTGGATCAGCTTGTTGGTGATGCCGCGCGCCAGCTGGGCCACAATCTGCTGCGGGTCATCTCCGCGGGCCAGAGCGCGCAGCGCCCGCTGCAATTCCAGCTCACGGATCGATTCCGCCATGTCACGGTACTGCCGCACGCTGTCCACAGCGGCGAGGCTGCGCAGTTCCTCAAGGTACTCGCTGACACCGGCCTCGATAAGCTGGTCGGCCTTGCGCGCCTCCGTCTGGCGGCTGCGCAGGTTCTGTTCCACGATATCGCGCAGATCATCCACAGTGTACAGATAGACATCCGGCAGATCCGCCACCTGCGGTTCTATGTCCCTCGGCACCGCGATATCCACCATCAGGACCGGACGGTGCTTGCGCACCTTGATGGCCTGTTCAACGGCACCTTTACCGAGAATCGGCAACTGACTCGCCGTCGACGTGATAACGATGTCTGCATGCGGCAGGTGCTCGGGGATCTCGGCCAGCAGCACCGCCTCCGCACCGAATTTCTGCGCCAGCTCGCGCGCACGCCCCAGAGTCCGGTTGGCGATCACGATACGTCGCACACCCGCTTCCAGCAGGTGCCGCGCCACCAGCTCAATGGTCTCTCCTGCGCCAACCAGCAACGCATCGCAGCGGCTCAGGTCGGAGAAAATGTGTCCGGCCAGGTCCACGGCGGCGTAGGCCACAGACACAGGGTTTTCGCCGATCGCGGTGTCCGTACGCACCCGCTTGGCGAGGGCGAATACCTTCTGGAACAGGCGACCCATATCCGCGCCGATGGTGCCCGCTTCCGCTGCCACCGCATAGGCGGACTTCAACTGGCCGAATATCTGGGGCTCACCCAGCACCATGGAATCGAGGCCGCTGGCCACCTTGACCATATGGCGCAGCGCATCAGCCGCCTCATAGTGATAGGCCGCCCGGCGCAGCTCCTCGCGGGACAGGTGATGGTAGTTCGCCATCCAGTCTACGAGCTGCGCGGACTTCTCTGCGCAGCGGGATGCCTCAGGCACGATGGCGTAGAGCTCGGTGCGATTACAGGTGGACAGAATCACGACTTCGTCGAGCCCCGCGTGCTCACAGGCATGCTCCAGCGCTTCGGTCACCTGTTCCGGCGCAAACGCCACGCGCTCGCGCACCTCGACGCCAGCCGAGTTGTGGTTGATTCCAAGGGCAATGAGATTCATAGCGCGCGAGGGGCTCCGGAGGGGTGGCGGGCCGGGTAGACGCCGCAAACCGAACCACATCCTGTCTGATAGACCCGTGATTCTACCAAGATATGCGCTGAATGACAGGCATCTTGTGTGGCCGCCGCTGGAGGTATCACCGGCGATCCGCTTTACACCACTTGGGATTCAACCCCTGAGTGTGTCACTATTACTGCCTCACGCCGGATATCGATACCTGTCCTGACCATGCTCCGACTCTTGCTGACAAGTGCGCTCCTGCTGGCGCTGGGGGGCTGCGCGTCCAACCCCCCTGCGGCGCCGGCCAAAGCACCGGCGCAGGACGCTGTCGCGCCCGCTGACGTCGCAGAGCCACCGGAGCGCGCTTTTCCGGCTGCAAGCCTCTACCCCCTGCTACTGGCGGAGTTTGCCCTGCGCCGCAGCGACTACAACACCGCGCTGACCACCTATCTGGAACAGGCCCGGCTGCTGCGGGATCCCGCCATCAGTGCGCACGCCACCCACCTCGCCCAGTTCATGAAGCGCGAAGCCGAGGCCTACGAGGCGGTGAGTCTGTGGGTCGAACTGGACCCCGACAGCCCGGAGGCCAACAATACACTGGCCACCCTGCTGATCCGCAAGGGTCATCCGGCGCAGGCGGTACCGCATCTCGCAGTGGTCGCACGCAACGAGTTGCGCACCAGCTTCCCCATGCTGCTGAGCGGCTTCCGCGAGCTGCCGGCTACGGAGAAAGCCGCACTCGACGACGCTGTCGCCACCCTGCTGACCGAACGTCCGGAGGATACGGGCCTGCTGCTCACGCACGCCCTGATTCGCGACGAGCTGGGTGATGCGGCAGGCACTCGTGCTGCCCTCGAGCGCCTCCTGGCGCTGGAGCCCGGGCAAACCCAGGGACTCATGCTGGACGCCAAGTTACGCCTGGAAGCGGAGGAGGAACGGCCGTTCCAGCGCATCGAAGCGGCGCTGGAAGAACAACCGGACAACAGCGCCCTGCGCCTCCAGTACGCCCGTCTGCTGACCCGCTCCGACATTGGCGCAGCGCGCCGCCAGTTCGAGATTCTCTCGGCCCGCTCCCCACGCGACGGCGACCTGCTGCTGTCCCTGGCCCTGCTCAACCAGGATGCAGGCGACACACTGGCGGCCAAGGCCTACCTGCGACAGGTGCTGGCGCTGGAACAGCGGGTCGACGAGGCGAATTACTATCTCGGGCGTATCCTGGAGCAGGAAGGACGCCCCGAGGAGGCGATCGCCGCCTACTCACAGGTCGAAGACCCCAGCAGCCGGGAGTTCTTCAATGCCCGCGGACGCGTCGGGCGCCTGCTGATGGAGCAGGGCAACGTCAGCGAGAGCGCCGCCTTCTTCGACCAGCAGCGGGCCAGCTACCCCGCGCTGACGGAGCAGCTTTTCGCGCTCGAGTCCGAGCTGCTGACCCGGGCCAGCCTGCTGGAAGCCAGCCTGGCACTGCTGGACCAGGCCTTGGCCACGCTGCCGGATGCCGACTCCCTGCGCTACAGTCGCGCCATGCTGCGCGAGCAACTCGATGATCTGAAAGGCATGGAGGCGGACCTGAGGCATATCCTGCAGGACAACCCGGACAATGCCACGGCGCTGAACGCGCTGGGATACACCCTGAGCAACCACACCAACCGCTATGCGGAAGCCGAGCAGCTCATTTCCCGTGCCCTGACCCTGGCCCCGGAGGAGCCGGCCATCCTGGACAGCATGGGCTGGGTGCTGTTCCGACAGAACCGGGCGGAAGAGGCGCTGCACTATCTGCAACGGGCCTGGACGGGGCTGAAGGACCCCGAAGTCGCGGCGCATCTCGGCGAGGTGCTCTGGACCCTGGGTCGTGAGGATGACGCCACCGCAGTCTGGCGCAACGGGCTGCAGCTGGATCCTGAACACCGCACCCTGCTGGAGACGCTACAGCGCCTGCAGGTGCCCCCTGCACGGCTCGAAGGCGAGTGACACCGCAGCACACTCCCGCCCTGCGCCTTGCCTTCCTGTGTATCGGGCTGTGGCTGACCGGCTGCGCCACCGCGCCACCGCCCCTCCCGGACAGCCCCTGGCTGCAACGGTCGCAACAGCTGGGCGCGCTGGATGACTGGTCCGCCACTGGCAAGATCGCCGTGCGCAACGGCGAGCAGTCGGAATCCGCCAGTCTCAGCTGGGAACAGCAGCAAAGCGACACCACGGTGCAGCTCAGCGGACCTCTGGGGCTGCAGGCCACGGAGCTGCGCAGTGACGGTCACACGCTGGCGGTATCGCAGGGAGAGTCCGTGCGACGCTTCGACCTGTCGACACCGGATGTCATGGCGCAGGAGACGGGCTGGGACCTGCCGCTTGCGGCCCTGCCCCACTGGCTCAAGGGCATTCCCGCCCCGACGCCCCCGCCCGATGTGCTGGACATCGCCGATGACCTGCTGCAGACCCTGCAGCAGGCAGGTTGGCGGATACACTACGAGCGCTACCAGCAGGTGGGCGTGTACTTCCTCCCCACGCGATTGACCCTCGAGCGCGGCGCCACACGCGCCAAAGTGATCATTCAACACTGGCGCGCAGGTCGTGAACCATGAGCAGCAGCGTGGCGCTGATATCGCCGGCCAAACTGAACCTGTTCCTGCACGTTACCGGCCGACGCGAGGACGGCTATCACACCTTGCAGACCGTGTTCCAGCTCCTGGACTGGGGAGACAGGATGACGTTCACCGCCAACGACAGCGGCACAGTCACCCTGGACATGCCGGGCAGCGATGTGCCCCTCCGGGACAACCTGATCCTGCGCGCCGCACAGCTGCTGCAGCGTGGTACACTGGGTGCCGCGATTACCTGTGACAAACAGATCCCCATGGGCGGCGGGCTTGGTGGAGGTTCCTCCAACGCGGCGAGCACACTGCTGGCGCTGAACCGGCTGTGGCAGCTCGACATGAGCCTCGGCACCCTGCAGGCCCTGGGCGCCTCCCTGGGTGCGGACGTGCCGGTGTTTGTCGGCGGTCACAGTGCCTGGGCCGAGGGCATCGGCGAGGTGCTGACGGCGATCCACCTGCCAGAGGCCTGGTACCTCATCCTCAAGCCCGGCTGTGCGGTGCCCACAGGGGAAATTTTTTCCGACCGGGAATTGACACGAGACAGCCTGCCGATCACAATGGCCGCCTTTTTTCAGGGGGTACACCGCAACGACTGTGAGCCGGTTGTTGTCGCGCGCTACCCTGAGACAGGTGAAGCGCTCGACTGGCTGCGGCAGTTTGCCGAGCCGAGGCTGACCGGCACCGGGTCCTGTGTTTTTGCCGCGTTCGGCACACGGGAACAGGCGCAGGCGGCGCAGCGGGAAGTCCCCGGGAAGTGGGTCTCCTTCGTTGCAAAGGGCGTCAACGAGTCACCTGCACTGAGGGCACTGGCCTGAAGTTTACAACGAATTATTGGGGTGTCGCCAAGTGGCAAGGCACCGGGTTTTGATCCCGGCATTCGTAGGTTCGAATCCTACCACCCCAGCCATATCCCCCCAGGAGAGAAGTGCCGTGTCCTCCAAGCTGATGGTCTTTACGGGTAATGCAAACCCGGAACTGGCCCAGAAGATTGCCAACCGACTGTATCTTTCCCTGGGCAAAGCCAGCGTGGGCAAGTTCAGCGACGGCGAGATCGCGGTCGAGCTGAATGAAAACGTCCGCGGCAAGGACGTGTTTGTCGTGCAACCTACCTGTGCCCCGACCAATGACAACCTGATGGAACTGCTGGTCATGATCGATGCGCTGCGCCGTGCATCGGCTGCCCGCATCACCGCCGTGGTGCCCTATTTCGGCTACGCACGCCAGGATCGTCGGGTGCGCTCCGCCCGCGTGCCGATCACCGCCAAGGTCGTTGCCGACATGATGGTGTCCGTAGGCGTTGATCGGGTACTCACCGTCGACCTGCACGCCGAGCAGATTCAGGGTTTCTTCGGTTGCCCGGTAGACAACGTCTACGGCTCTCCCATCCTGAACGCCGATATCCTGGAGTGCAACTACGAGAACCTGATCGTCGTATCGCCGGATATCGGCGGCGTGGTCCGGGCCCGCGCCATCGCCAAACAGCTGGATGACGCCGACCTCGCCATCATCGACAAGCGCCGCCCCCAGGCCAACGAAGCCCAGGTGATGAACCTGATCGGAGAGGTCGACGGACGCATCTGCCTGCTGGTGGACGACATGGTCGACACCGCCGGCACCCTGTGCAAGGCGGCCGATGCGCTCAAGGAGCGCGGGGCCAGCAAGGTCGTGGCTTACTGCACACACGCGGTGCTGTCTGGCCGCGCCCTGGAAAATCTTCGTAATTCCCAGCTCGACGAGCTGGTCGTCACCGACACGATTCCCCTGAGCGCGGACGCCCGGGCCGTCTCGAAAATCCGCCAGCTGACCATATCGGACCTGCTGGCGGAGTCGATTCGCCGGGTTTCCAACGAGGAATCCATCAGCGCGCTGTTCCAGTAGGGGCAGCGCATAACCCACCCACTGCCGGGCCGGTCGCAGGCGAAGCAGTGTGTTATCAAAGGAGTGCAGACAATGTCTGACCAATTTGAGTTGTACGCAGAAGTGCGTGAGGACATAGGGAAAGGTGCGAGCCGCCGCCTGCGTCGTCTCGCAGACCAGGTTCCCGCCATCATTTATGGCGGTGACAAGGACCCCCAGCCACTGTCCATCATCCGCAAGGATCTGGAAAAATCGCTGGAAAACGAGGCATTTTTCTCTCACGTGCTGGTGATCAACATCAACGGCAAAAAAGAGAAAGCGATCCTCAAGGACCTGCAGCGCCACCCGGCCCGCAACAGCGTGACCCACGCTGACTTCCTGCGCGTCAACGAGAACGTGGCCATCAAGGTTCACGTGCCGATTCACTTCCTGAATGAAAAGACCTGCCACGGCGTCAAGGTTCAGGGCGGCATGATCCAGCACCAGGCTACCGACATCGAAGTACTGTGTCTGCCGACGGACATCCCCGAGTTCATTGAAGTGGACATGGCTGACGTCAAGACCGGTGAAATCATTCACCTGTCAGACATCACGCTGCCGCAGGGCGTCACCTCGGTTGCCCTGGCTCTTGGCGAAGACCACGACCTCGCGGTCGCCTCCGTTGTTGCACCCAAGGGTGGCAGCGACGCCGAGGAAGACTCGTCCGAAGACAGCAGCTCGGACAGCAGCGAGGACTGATCTCTCGCAACGGCGAGGCACTGGCGTTGGCAGGCTCCATATCCATGATTGCCGGACTGGGCAACCCGGGCAGCGACTACCGGGGAACCCGTCACAACGCCGGTGCCGACTTCGTCGAGGCACTGGCACGTCAATACGGTGCCACACTGCAGCCAGAATCCCGTTTCGCTGGCCTCACTGCACGCATTCAGGTGGCCGGTCACGACATTCGATTGCTGATCCCCACCACGTTCATGAACCGCAGCGGGCAGTCCGTTGCGGCCATGGCGAACTTTTTCAAGATCGCACCCGAGGCCATTCTGGTCGCGCACGACGAATTGGACATTCCTGCCGGGACCGCTCGCTTCAAACGCGGGGGTGGGCACGGTGGCCACAACGGGCTGCGCGATATTGTCTCCCGCCTCGGCAACAACAACAGTTTTGCCCGACTGCGTATCGGCATTGGCCACCCAGGCCACGCGTCCCAGGTCACGGGCTATGTGCTCGGCCGGGCCAGCGCGGTTGACCAGACGCGTATCGAAGCCAGTATTGACGCGGCCATTGATGCCCTGCCCCTGTTTCTGGCGGGGGAAGACACACGGGCGATGACACAGCTACACAGCTTCAGTGCGCCCTGAACCGCGCGCGTCGCGTTACACTCGCCCCCTCACACTCGCACCGTAGACACAGGATTCAAACATGGGTTTCAAATGTGGAATTGTCGGGCTGCCCAATGTCGGCAAATCGACCCTCTTCAACGCCCTCACCCGGGCCGGCATCGATGCCGAGAACTTCCCGTTCTGCACCATCGAGCCCAATGCCGGTGTGGTGCCGGTACCGGACCCGCGCCAGAAGCGTATTGCCGAGATCGTCAAACCCCAGCGCGAGGTGTCGACCACCATGGAGTTCGTGGACATTGCCGGGCTGGTCGCCGGCGCCTCCAAGGGTGAGGGCCTGGGCAACCAGTTCCTGGCCAATATCCGCGAAACCGATGCCATCGCCCACGTCGTGCGCTGCTTCAATGACGACAACGTTATCCACGTGGCGAACCGGGTCGACCCCCGGGCGGACATCGACGTGATCAACACCGAGCTGGCCCTGGCCGACCTGGAGAGCTGCGAAAAACAGCTGCAGCGGGTGACCCGCAACGCCAAGGGCGGTGACAAGGAGGCGATCGCCCTGAAAGCGCTGCTGGAAAGCAAGCTGCTGCCGCACCTGAACGAAGCCCTGCCGGTGCGCTCACTGGCGTTTGATGACAACGAGCGGGCACTGGTGAAGACCCTGCACCTGCTCACGGTCAAGCCCACCATGTACATCGCCAATGTCGACGAGGAGGGTTTTGAGGCAAACCCCTACCTCGACACCGTGCGCGAGATCGCCGCCAGCGAGGGCGCTGTTGTCGTCGCCATCTGCAACAAACTGGAGTCAGAGATCGTCGAGCTGGAGGATGCCGAGCGGCAGGAATTCCTGCAGGATCTGGGTATGGAAGAGCCGGGACTGGACCGGGTTATCCGTGCCGGCTACCAGTTGCTCAACCTACAGACCTACTTCACGGCAGGTGTGAAGGAAGTCCGCGCCTGGACCGTACGCGTGGGCGCAACCGCCCCGGAGGCCGCCGGGGTTATCCATACGGACTTCCAGAAGGGCTTTATTCGCGCGGAGGTCATCAGCTACGAGGACTTTATCACCTACAAGGGCGAGCAGGGCGCCAAGGACGCGGGGCGCTGGCGCCTTGAGGGCAAGGACTATATCGTTCAGGATGGTGACGTTATCCACTTCCGATTCAACGTGTAGGAGTGAAGCCCATGGCACGCACCGTGACCGTCGCCGCCACCCAGATGGCCTGCAGCTGGGACCGGGCGGCAAATATCGCCAATGCTGAACGCCTGGTGCGGGAGGCGCACCGTGCTGGCGCGCAGGTCATCCTCCTGCAGGAGCTGTTTGAAACCCCCTACTTCTGCCAGAAACCGGATGAGGACCACATGCTGCTGGCCACAGCAATGGCAGAAAATCCCGCCATCCGGCATTTTCAGGCCGTAGCACGAGAACTGCAGGTGGTGCTGCCAATCAGTTACTTCGAGCTCGCCGGTCGTGCCCGCTTCAATTCAGTGGCCATTGTCGATGCCGACGGCAGCCTGCTCGGCAACTACCGCAAGAGCCATATCCCGGACGGCCCCGGCTACCACGAGAAGTTCTACTTCAATCCCGGCGATACCGGTTTCAAGGTCTGGAACACCCGTTATGCCCGCATCGGCGTGGGCATCTGCTGGGATCAGTGGTTCCCGGAAAGCGCACGCAGCATGGCACTGCTGGGCGCCGAACTGCTGTTCTACCCGACCGCCATCGGCAGTGAACCCCACGACCCCAACATCCACTCTCGCGACCACTGGCAGCGGGTGCAACAGGGCCACGCCGGCGCCAACCTGATGCCCTTGATTGCCAGCAACCGCATCGGTCGTGAAGTTCAGGAAGACAGCGACATCACCTTCTACGGGGGCTCCTTCATCGCCGACCATACCGGTGCACTGGTACAGCATGCGGATGGCGCCCACGAGAGCGTGCTGGTAGAAACCTTCGACCTGGACGCCATCGAGAAGATGCGCACGGCCTGGGGCGTTTTCCGCGACCGCCGGCCACCGCTCTACGCGCCCATCAACACACTGGATGGCGAACACGCGTGACTCCGCAACCCGGCACACCACGCGCCGACGGCTACTACATGCCGGCGGAATGGGCCCCGCATACGCGGACGTGGATGCTCTGGCCAGAGCGCCCCGACAGCTGGCGCACAGGCGCCGTGCCCGCGCAGGCCGCTTTCAGGGCGGTTATCGCCGCCATCGCGCGCTTCGAACCGGTAACCGTAGGCACCTCGCAGGCGCAATTCCTGAACGCCTCGACACAGCTGGCTGACATCCCGAATGCTCGCGTTATTGAACTCTCCAGTGATGACGTCTGGATGCGCGACTGCGGCCCGACCTTTGTGATCGACCATGCGGGCGGCCTGGCAGCCGTAGACTGGGATTTCAACGCCTGGGGCGGTCACGATGGCGGCCTTTACCCCACCTGGGACATCGACAGCCAGGTCGCGCGGAAAGTGGCCCAACTGGAGGGCGTCGCGCGCTACGCGACCCCCGGCTTCGTGCTGGAAGGCGGCTCCATTCATGTGGACGGGGAAGGCACGCTGATCACCACCGCGGAATGCCTGCTGCACCGCAACCGCAACCCGGGACTGTCACAGGATGTGATTGAGACCTACCTGCGGGACTACCTGGCGGTCGACACCATCATCTGGCTGCCACAGGGCATGTACAACGATGAAACTGACGGCCACATCGATAACTTCTGCTGCTTCGTGGCACCCGGCGAGGTCCTGCTCTGCTGGACCGATGACGCCGCCGATCCCAACTACAGCCGCTGCCGGGCTGCGCTTGCGGTGCTGGAGAACAGCCGCGACGCCAAGGGTCGCTCACTGCGCGTGCACACCATTCCCATTCCTTCGGCCCGCTACGCCGTTCTGGAGAGTGAGGGTGGCGCCATCGGCCAGGTGCCGGATGAACAGGGGCGACCGGAGCGGCTGGCCGCCTCTTACGTCAATTTCCTCATCGTCAATGGCGGCGTGGTGATGCCCGGGTTTGACGACCCGATGGATGCGGTGGCCCGCAAAACGCTGGAGAAGCTTTTTCCGGAGCGCGAGGTAGTGATGGTGCCGGGCGGGGAAATCCTGCTCGGAGGGGGCAATATTCACTGCATCACGCAACAGCAGCCACAGCCGACAGGCGCTTGACTTGCCCCGGCAAAATTAGGAAAATGCGCGCCTTCTCGGGACAGCAGTCCCAGGCGCTCATTGTGGCTACGTAGCTCAGCTGGTTAGAGCACAGCATTCATAATGCTGGGGTCGCTGGTTCAAGTCCAGCCGTAGCTACCATTTTCAATCTAAAAATCAATAGCTTAAAGAGCACTCAAACCATTTTACGGTTCTCCCTCCTCCCGATTGCGGGAGATTTGCGGGAGTTTTCACTCTTGATCAAGGTCAGGGTCGGTGCCGAGCTACCCGACCAGCTCACTTTTTCCACCGCCTCTATCAATTCTCCGATTTCAGCTGCGGAATAGTGCGTCGTGATCTGGCCGTTTTTATGGCCCAGGAGCACCTGCCGGGTTTCATGACTGACGCCTTTGGCCCGCAACCGGCGACCGAAGGTATGTTTCAAATCATGTACCCGCACTTGCGGCAATCCAGCCTCCTTCCTTGCCCTGCGCCAGGCCTTGGTGTTGATACGATCGACCGACTGACCCCTCGAGTAGGTAAATACATACTCCGGGTTCCTGCCGCGCTGCCGATTGATCACCGCCCGCGCTTCGGCATTCATCACCACCAGTCGATCCTCACCATTCTTAACACCGCCACCCGGGATAACAAAGACACTGGTTTTCAGCTCTGGAATCGATACCTCCCAATTCCACCGCAGGCAAACCACTTCCTGCTCCCGCGTTCCGGTGTTGACCTTGAACAATGCCATTTCCCTCAAATGTTCCGGCAGGCGCGCAAACAACCCCGTTTGCTCGTCCCAGGATAAGGGATACGGCTTGCGGGCATCGTCACAATCGAGTAATTGCAGCAAAGGGGCCGTTTCGAGCCAGGTCAAACCGGACTCATCCCGCCACAATCGGACGGCCAGAGTCAGAATTCGCCGCACCACCGCCAGATCACGGTTGATGGTATTGGCTCGCATACCTTGCTCACGACGATGCTGGATGAACGACTCCAGCGTACCCTGATGGACCTGGCGCAAAGGCAGATCACCTATGTGCGGGTCCAGAATTTTCAGGGATTGTGCGTAGCGGCCAATACTGCGCTTATGCCGGTAATCCAGCAAAAACCTGGTGGCCGCCTGCCGAAAACTGCGCTCCGGTCGAATACCATAAACAGTCGCCTTGCGCAGCTCTTCCAATCGTCTAATCAGGTACCGTTCCGCTTCCTCGAGCTCGCTTGTGCCAGTGCTCTCGTGAAGTCGGCCATATCCTTTGATGCATTTATCGATGTGCCAGATGCCCTGGGTGCCTCTCTTGTAGAGGCCCGGGATTCGCTTTGACATAGGAAATCTCCTCTATGCTTAGGCGAACACCCACAGCGGTTTATATACTGCTTCGCCCAGGCGTCCATTTCAAGCCGATCAAAGGCTATGCCTTGCTTGCCGATGGGAATCGCAGTCAGCTCTGCCCGAACCTCGCGATTGAATCGATTCTTGTCCATGCCCAGGTAGGCCGGGGCATCGCGGAGTCGGATCAGGCGGGGCTGGATCTGCATGGCTATCGACCCAGATAAACCGCGGTAATCTGCTCGCGCTGGTGGCCGATTTCTGCACTGATAATCAGCCGCGCCTGCTGATCGGACTGCCGTTGAGCCTCAGTCAGTTGCTCTCTGGTCGGCCCGCCCGCGTGGGGCGAGGGCCAGCCGGTGAGCTCCCGGTAGCGCTGCTGGGCATAGGCATGGCGCAAGCCGTGCATCTTCGACAAGCCGGCATTGGCAGTGTGGCGCTCGTAGATCCTGAGCTGCTCGATGTATTGCCGGCCCCGGGGGATCAGGGAGCCGAAACCGGCCAGGCGCTTGGCCTGTTCCAGCAGTGCGCGCTGTTCCTGACTGCGGATGGGAACGGACCGTTCTTTTCCGCCCTTGGTCCAGCTGGCCTTGAGCTGCAGGTGGTCGCCCCGATCCGCCCAGCGGGGCTGGATCTTGAGGGCCTCCTCTCGTCGGAGCCCGAAGGCCTGCTGCAGGCGCAGGCTCATTCTGACGTGTTCGTCCTTGACCCGGGTGAGCTGTTCCCGGGTCAGGTCTTTGGCCTTGCTCTGGTCGGACACAAACTGCCGGTCCGGTATCCCATAATGATCGTTGGAGCTGGCCACCACGGCCCGCTTGTTGACCTTCTCGGCCCACCAGCGCAAGGAACTCATCCGGTTCTTTATGGTCCCGGGTGAGAGATTTTGGCCCAGCCAGTGGTCCACCAGGGCCTGGATATGCTTCTGTTTGAGTGACGTGGCCTTCATCTGCCGGAAGCCCAGGTCGTGTAACTGGTTGGCGATGGAGCTTAACTGTCGCTCCCGGCCCACCCGAGTTTCAAAGCTGCCTTCGTGGCTGTGCTTGCATAACATTTTCAGTTGGTAGTTCAGGTCTCGCATAGTGCTATTTCCTTGGGTGAGTGTTTCTGATCACCTGGCAACAGAAGCTGCGCAGGCCCGCTGTGCGGTACGATCACGGGACACCAATCCCGGTTGACCTGAATGTGTCTGGCCATAGACAACACGGTGTGTTTCCTAATGGAAACTGGCCCGTGCCAACCAACGGTTATCCAGCCTGAGGCCGGAATAGATTTACCTCCTTTCTTAGAAAAACAGAACGCACTGACCGCCAGCGCGTTTGCAGGGTTGAAGAAACTGTTGAATATCCAGGGCACGAGTGCCCTGTCACCAACAGCGGTTGTGTAACAGATCCCCGTAACCAGCGGGAGAGATTGGAAGGCGCGGTACCCGGACTTGCGGCACCCGATGGTTCGAAGATGGACCCGGTCATCACTGACCGCTGCGTCACATGTGGTCCTGACTGACGCTTTCGGCGGATTCCAAAACTACCGGACTCTGCCTGCCCCGTTTGCGAATGCAAGGTGGGGTCCTCCTTGCCACTTTTCCGCAGTGGCCGCGTTTTAGTGGGTCCACTATACGAACACGGAATACGGGCGTCACAAAGAATTCGACCCGAACCGGGGGTGGTTTTTCTCGGATACCTGATGTGCTGATTATCCGGAGCCGATCCGAAATTATGCATTGGCTACTCTGAAAGCAGTTTCGAGCCCGAAAATCCTCAGATACTGTTACTTTGCGGGATGCTTCCAGTGGAACCACCCCGAAATTACGTGGAGCAGGCGCGCCACTGCGTTTTTGCTCTTGAGTGCGGGCGCCCACGTCACTACCCGCATTCGCTCTGTAGTGACGTGGGCAGCGAGTGTCTTACACCTTCTTCCCCTCGGCAACCTACCGCATCGGATGAATCGCGACAGGCTCGCGGGCCACTTCGGATGTGGCATTATCCGGCCTCCCGATACAGGCTGGTTTGTTCGGTCTTCAGGTCTCCAAGGCGAAACCACCATGTTGGCACAAGGCAGGGATGGCCTTGGCAAAACCACCTACGAGCGCCATCAACCCGAGCAGACACTACTCTACCAGCTCGTCGAAGCGCACTACCCTGCCCTTGTGGACCAATTGGCCCAGCAGGGCAAATCCCTGCCAGACCATGTCCACCAGGAATTTGAGGCCTACCTGAAGTGCGGCCGCCTCGAACACGGCTTTCTCCGGGTACGCTGTGACAAATGTCATTTCGAACGACTTGTAGCGTTTTCCTGCAAGAAGCGCGGGTTCTGCCCCAGTTGTGGCGCCCGCCGCATGGCCGAGACCGCCGCCCTACTGGCCGATGAGGTGTTTCCCGATGTCCCGCTTCGCCAGTGGGTCATCAGCTTCCCCTTCCCACTGCGCTTCCTGTTTGCGGCCTACCCCCAGGCCATGGGCAAGGTGCTGCGCATCGTTTACCGGGCGATCTCCACCCACCTGATCCACAAGACCGGATTCTCGCTCAAGGATGGCGCTACCGGGGCAGTGACGTTGATCCAGCGCTTCGGCAGCGCCCTTAACCTCAACATTCACTTTCATATTTTGTTCCTGGATGGCGTCTATGTGCATCGCGACAACAGACCGCCCCGCTTTCAGCGCGTCAAAGCACCGGACAAAGGCGAGTTGGAGGAGTTGGTTCAACTGATCAGCCAGCGCGTCGGCCGCTGCCTCGAACGCCAGGGCTTGCTGGAACAGGACACCGAGAGTGCCTGGCTGGACCTCGACCCCGCCGAGGATACCGATGCCATGCCCCAGATTCTGGGTAGTTCCGTCTCGTATCGAATCGCCGTTGGTCCCCAGCAAGGGCGAAAGGCCTTCATGATTCGCACCATCCGGCCACTGGAGCGCCCCGATCCAGGACTGGAGCGGGTGGCCAAGGCCAATGGCTTCTCTCTGCACGCCGGTGTCAGCTGTGAGGGGCATCAAAAAGACAAGCGTGAACATCTCTGCCGGTATATTGCCCGCCCTGCCGTGGCAGTTCCCCGCCTTTCACTGAGTGCCACTGGCAAGGTGGTTTACACCCTGAAGACACCGTACCGGGATGGAACGACACAGGTGGCCTTCGACCCGGTGGATTTCATTGCGCGGTTAGCTGCTCTGGCACCAAAACCGAGGGTCAATCTCACCCGCTACCACGGCGTCCTGGCACCGAACCATCGCTGGCGAGGGCTGGTCACACCAGCCAGGCGCGGTAAAGGCATCAAGTCCATCTCCAACGCAGAAGTCCGCACATCCGCCGAGCGTCATGCCGCAATGACCTGGGCTCAACGGCTAAAGCGTGTTTTCAATATAGACATCAGGGTCTGCGCCCGCTGCGGTGGACCTGCCAGGGTCATCGCGTGTATCGAGGACCAGGACGTCATCGACCGGATCCTGGACCACCTGCGCCAGAAGGAACAGGAAACGCCGGCTCGGCCATTGCTAGTGCCACCGACCAGAGCGCCACCTGGGGCGTTGCCGCTTTTCGCTGGGAAGGATTCCAGCACAACAGCACTACACCAGCAAGGAAGCCAGTGAAAACCGCATGGCATGAGCTGTTGCGTACTCTCGTTCAGGAATGAACGGATTTGAATGGCATGCTCAACGCCGCGAACAGGGTTTTCGGGTCAATAGCAGGAAACTTCGACAGGTCAGCAGGTCCAGTCGACACAATCAGCGAGGATGTCTACTCTCGATAGGCCGTTAATATTTCCTATCCTTGCGCACCGGCACCACCATTTTGTTCGAACTGATGGCGCAAGACCCGTCCAATCGGACACCTGCGAGCTGGGAAGTCGCCAGGCCAGTGCCACCGCCCGTTGAATCGCAGTACACCGCTGACCGGCGAATCCGGTTAACCGAACTACATCTCTCAATCGCCGAGAGACTCTCCCCCGGGTTCAGGGCCATCCACGCCATTGGTGCGCGCCTGCCCCAGGAATGCGTCTACCTGTTTTCTTCGAACTTCATGAGCGAGCAGTTCGGGTACATGTATCACATCCCCGCCTACCGGCGCTGGCTGCTGGAGCAGCCGATGGCCGAAACCTACCGCTGGCATCACGATTTCCTGCAACACCTGCAAAGCGGTTTCGAGCGCGAGCGTTGGGTGCTCAAAACCCCGTCGCACCTGGCTTTTCTCGACGACCTGTTCGCTTGCTATCCCGATGCCGGTGTTGTCTGGACGCATCGCGAACCAGCTCCTTCCTGAATGCCTGTGATCGCCAGGACCCGGAGGCCGTGCGCGCCTGTTTTGCCGAGGGCGAGGTGCTGATCGACATGGACTACTTTGGCCAGTGCGGCAATCGCGACGAGTTTGTGGACGGCATCTTCGTGCCCCGGGGCTGCCATGAGTACGTGCTGGACATGCACCACTGCGCCAATCCGGAAATCGAGATCCGTGACGCGAACCGGGCCCGCGGCCTGTGGTCATTGAACTACCGCAACATCAATACCCGGGAGCAGACCCTGACCCTGCTGTCGGCGCTCTACCATGACGAGTATCGTCGTATCGATGGCGAGTGGAAGATCAGCCGTTCTCGCACCGAGTACCGCACCGTGCTCAGCTGCCGCTACGCGCCCGGTACGCTGGAGGTCGAGACCGCGGCGCGCTCGCTGGCGCCGGCAGGTTAGCGCCGCGCGGGTTGCCGTGGCGACACGGGTCACGTTTACATCCGTCTTGTGTTCTTTCGATGCTAGAATTGGCGACTGACATATAGCGGGATACTCATCATGACAATGATCAAGCCGGGCGGCCTCTGCCTGATAGTTGCCACGCTGCTGTTGGGCGCTTGCGCCCAGGAGCAGGCTGAGCTGCCAGAGCCTGCCTCGCGCCCGGTCAAGCTGTTCACCGTCGGCGGGGGCAGTAATGATGCGGTCCGCACCTTCCCCGGCCGGGTGGATGCCACGCAGCGCGCCGAGCTGGCGTTTCGCGTGGGCGGCCAGTTGCGGGAACTGCTGATCAAGGAGGGCGACCTGGTCAAGAAGGGCCAGGTGCTGGCCCGGCTGGACCCGACCGACTACGCCATCGTGGTGGAGGACCGGCGCGCGGCTTACGACAATGCTCGGCGCAATTTCGAGCGCGGCAAAGACCTCATTGAGGATGGCAACATCTCGCGCCTTGATTTTGATCGCATGGAAGCGGAGTTTCGCTCCGCCAGCGCCGCCCTGAACGCTGCGGAGCAGGACCTGGAATATACGGTACTGACAGCGCCGTTCAGTGGCCGTATCGCCCGCCGCAATGTGGAGAACTTCGAAGAAGTGGTGCCACGACAGACGGTGATCTGGCTGCAAAATATCGACGAACTGGACGTGATCATCAACTTGCCTGAATCAGTGGTGCGCAGCGTGCGTGACGAGCCCGGCCCCGACGTGGACCTGCGCCGGGGTGAAACCGCTGACTCAATACGTGCCACGGTCCGCTTCGATGGCCGCGACGACCGTGAATTTCCGCTTCGTCCCAAGGAGATTGCAACCAAGGCGGACGAGCAGACCCAGACCTTCCGCGCCACCTTCACCATGGATGCCCCGACTGACTTCAATGTGCTGCCCGGCATGACGGCCACGGTCGAGCTCGACCTGACCGGGGTGGTAACCCGCGAAAGCGTCAGGTGGGTGCCGGCGCGAGCGGTGCAGGCCGACAGCAGCATGTCGCCGCGGGTGTGGGTACTGGATCCGGACACCATGACCGTCTCCGCGCAGCCCGTGGAGATCGGGCGCATGTCCGGTCGCTCGGTCGAAATACGCGCCGGCCTGGAGGGTGGCGAGGACATTGTCGCTGCCGGTGCCCCCTACCTGGCAGAGGGAATGAAGGTCAGCCGCATGCCCAAAACGGAACAGGCCCAGCCGCGCGCCGATGAAGCGCTGTGACCTTGGCAGGCAGCGGGAGGCGCATCAATGAATATCGGTGAATACGCGGTGCGCAAACCGGTGATCACCTGGCTGCTGGTGGTGATCCTGGTCGGTGGCGGTATCTGGGCCTACCAGAGCATGGGCAAACTGGAGGATCCGCCATTCACCATCAAGATGGCGAAGATCCTGACCCAGTACCCGGGTGCCAGCGCCAGGGAAGTTCAGGAAGAGCTGACCTACCACCTGGAAGACGCCATCCAGCGTATGCCGCAACTCAAGCGCATCAAGATGTCGGTATCGCGCCCGGGACTGTCCGACATACTTATCGAGTTCAAGGACGAGTACCAGGCCGAGGACCTGCCCAACATTTTCGACGAGTTACGTCGCAAGATCGCCGACGTCAAACCCTCGCTGCCGCCGGGCGCCAACGCGCCGATCATCGTCGACGACTTCGGCGATGTCTACGGTGTGTATATGGTGCTCAACGGCGAGGGTTACAGCTGGCGCGACCTCTATGACACGGCCGAGCAGATCAAGCGACAACTGGTGCTCGTGGACGGCGTGCGCAAGGTGGTGATCGACGGCGTGCAGCAGGAGGTGGTGTACCTGGATATTTCCCGCAGCCGGCTGGCGGAGCTGGGTATCTCTCTGGAGCAGATCGCCGATGTGCTGGGTTCGCAGAACGTGGTGGTGGATGCTGGCCATGTCAGTGTGGGCAAGGACTACCTGCGTTTCAATCCCACCGGTGCCTTCCGTTCGGTGCAGGAAATGGGCGACCTGCTGATCAGTTCCAGCGAGCGCCGGCTCATCCGCCTGTCCGACATCGCCACCATTACCCGCGCCTACGAGACCGTGCCCAACAAGTTTTATTACGTGAACGGCAGGCCGGGCCTGAGCATCGGTATCTCCATGTCTAACGGAGAAAACGTGGTCGCGGTAGGCCGGCGCCTGGATCGCAAGATGCATATGTTGCTGTCGGAGATTCCCGTCGGGATGGCGCTGACCTCGGTGTACGACCAGCCGGAAGAAGTGAAGAACTCGGTAAGCGGCTTCCTGGTCAGTGTAGGGCAGGCGGTCGCCATTGTGATCGTGGTGCTGCTGCTGTTTATGGGGTTGCGCACCGGCCTGGTCATCGGTGCGGTGCTGTTGATCACGGTGGCCGGCACACTGCTGGTCATGCACATCTACGAAATAGAACTGCAGCGTATTTCCCTCGGGGCGCTGGTTATCGCCCTGGGCATGCTGGTGGACAACGCCATCGTGGTTGCCGAGGGTATGCTGGTGCGCATGAACGGCGGTATGCGCCCCGAACAGGCCGCCAGGGAAGCCGTGGGCAAGACCATCTGGGCGCTGCTTGGCGGTACCGCCATCGGTATTCTCGCGTTCTCTGCCATCGGCCTGTCCCCTGACAACACCGGGGAATTCGCCAGCTCGCTGTTTTACGTGATCCTGATCTCACTGGCGCTGAGTTGGGTGACCGCCATCACCGTTACCCCCTTGTTGTGTGCGCTGTTGCTCAAGCCAGGGGCGGATGCGGCGGACAAGGACCCTTACGAGGGCAAGTTGTTCGTGATCTACCGCGGCCTGGTCAGCAGGGCGGTGGACCACCGCTGGCTGACCCTGGGCATCGTCGTGGCGCTGTTCGTTGCCGCCGCGCTGGGCTTCAGTCGGGTGAACAGCGGTTTCTTCCCTGACTCCAACACGCCCCTGTTCTTCGTCGACATCTGGGAGCCCGAGGGCACCGACATCCGCGCCACGCGCGATGACACGGTGCGCGTCAGCGAGTTTATCCGCCAGCAGCCCGGGGTGGTGCAGACCACCTCCGTGGTCGGTGGGCCGCACCAGCGCTTTACCCTGGTGTATGACTCCAAGGAACCCTCGCCGGTCTACGGGCAGGTGATCGTGCGCACCGAGACGCTGGCGCAGATAGAGGAGGTGTGGGCGGCGACGGAGGACTACCTGCACAGCGAGATGCCCTGGACCGACCCGATCATCAAGCCGATGCGTATCGGGCCGGGGCGCGATGCCAAGATCGAGGCGCGCTTTTCCGGGCCCGACGAGACTGTGCTGCGCAAACTCTCTGAAGAGGCCCAGCGCATTATGCGTGAGGACGGGTTCGCCACCGACATCCGCGACGACTGGCGCTCGCCAGTGAAGGTTGCGGTGCCGGTGTTTAACGAGCAGGTGGGCAGGCAGCTGGGCGTGGATCGCGAATCCCTCGGCGATGCCCTGCGCTACGCGTTTGAGGGCTCGCGGGTGGGGGTCTACCGCGACGGCATCCGCCTGCTGCCGATAGAGCTGCGCGCGCCCGCCGAGGAACGCGGGGATATCGATAACGTGCGCGATATCCAGGTGTGGAGCCCGGTACTGGGGCGTTCCGTGCCGGCGTCGCAGGTGGTATCGCGCTACGAGACGCGCCTGGAAAATGCGGTGATCCGCGGCCGGGATCGCATCCAGACCATTATCGCTTCCTGTAACCCGGTGCAAGAGTCCGCCACCGAACTGCTGGCGCGGCTGCGGCCGGAGATCGAGGCGATCGAGCTGCCCATCGGCTACCACCTGGAGTGGGGCGGTGAGTTCGAGGATTCGCAGAATGCCCAGGCCGGCCTGGTGCGCTCGCTGCCCGTGGGATTCCTGCTGATGATCCTCACCAGTATTTTCCTGTTCGGTAAGCTGCGGCAGCCGGCGATCATCTGGGCCACCGTGCCCCTGGCTATCGTGGGTATTACCGCGGGCCTGCTGGCCACCGGCGGGGCGTTTGACTTCATGTCGCTGCTGGGCGCGTTATCCTTGGTGGGGCTGTTGATCAAGAATGCCATCGTGCTGATCGATGAGACCGACCAGCAGATCGCCGACGGCAAGGAGCCCTACACGGCGATACTGGATTCAGCGGTGAGTCGCCTGCGGCCGGTGATGCTGGCCGCCGGCACCACGATTCTCGGGTTGATACCGCTGTTGTCCGACGTGTTTTTCGTCAACATGTCGATCACTATCATGGCGGGCCTGGGTTTTGCATCGCTCCTGACACTGACCATCGTACCCACGCTGTACGCGATTTTTTTCCGCATCAAGAAACCGGAGCAGGCACCGCAGGAGGCCTGATCGAATGCGGCGGGGCCGTCTGGTTGGGCGGCGCTCCAGCAGGCATACTCTGGCGATAAATGGGTTACAGGGAGTAAACCGATGCGAGCGATGGTATTTGAGGGCGTGGGGCAGCCGCTGGTGGAGCAGGAGGTGCCGACCCCCGAGCCCGGCAGTGGCCAGCTGCAACTGCGGGTGACCGCCTGCGGTATCTGCCGCACCGACCTGCACGTGGTCGATGGCGATCTCACCGAGCCGGTGCTGCCGCTGATCCCCGGGCACCAGATTGTCGGTGAGATTACCTCGCTGGGCACGGGTGTCGCGGGGTTCCGGCTTGGCCAGCGCGTGGGCGTGCCCTGGCTTCAGGTCTCCAAGGCGAAACCACCATGTTGGCACAAGGCAGGGATGGCCTTGGCAAAACCACCTACGAGCGCCATCAACCCGAGCAGACACTACTCTACCAGCTCGTCGAAGCGC
>Ga0207883_1000044_pt1 | contig 90380 bp, 85 predicted proteins | sample MalvirmetaMSP109_FD_184229 | JGI IMG/M metagenome (GOLD analysis project Ga0207883, IMG submission 184229) | Marine viral communities from the Deep Pacific Ocean - MSP-109 (SPAdes) | ecosystem: Environmental > Aquatic > Marine > Oceanic | place: Pacific Ocean | collected 2011-05-21 | reverse complement strand
CCGCTACCCCAGGTCTCAGCACAGACTTTCGTCAGCGCCGCTGTCAGCGTCGTCTTGCCATGGTCTACGTGACCAATGGTGCCCACGTTGACGTGGGGCTTCTTACGTTCAAACTTTTCCTTTGCCACTGTTAGTCACCTCTATGGGATAGCTGGGTTATTTGGTTGCGTTCTTGGAAATGATTTCCTGCGCGATGTTGTTCGGTGCCTCCGCGTAGCGGGTGAACTCCATCGTGTAGGTAGCGCGACCCTGGGTTGCTGAACGCAGGTCGGTCGCGTAGCCGAACATTTCGGCGAGCGGCACTTCCGCGTTGATCACCTTGCCAGACACGCTTTCGTCCATACCGGAAATCAGGCCACGGCGGCGGTTAAGGTCGCCGACCACGTCACCCATGTTTTCCTCGGGCGTAATCACTTCCACCTTCATGATCGGCTCAAGCAGTACCGCGCCGCCTTTTTCGGCCAGCTTCTTGGTCGCCATGCTCGCAGCGATCTTGAACGCCATTTCGTTCGAGTCCACGTCGTGGAACGAACCGTCGAACAGCGTTGCCTTCAGGCCGAGCAGTGGGTAGCCGGCGAGTACGCCGTTCTGCATCTGCTCTTCGATGCCCTTCTGCACTGCGGGTACGTATTCGCGGGGAACCGTACCGCCAACCACCTCGTTGACGAATTCCAGCCCTTCGGCGTTCTCGTCTTCACCTGGCTCGAAGCGCACCCAGACGTGACCGTACTGACCGCGACCACCGGACTGACGTACAAACTTGCCTTCGATCTCGCTCTTGTTGCGAATCGCTTCGCGGTAGGCCACCTGCGGCTTGCCGATGTTCGCCTCGACGTTGAATTCCCGGCGCATACGGTCTACCAGGATGTCGAGGTGCAGTTCACCCATACCCGAGATAATGGTCTGCCCGGTTTCCGGGTCCGTCTTGACGCGGAAAGAAGGGTCTTCCTGGGCCAGTTTACCCAGGGCAATACCCATTTTCTCCTGGTCAGGCTTCGACTTGGGCTCAACTGCCACCGAAATCACGGGCTCGGGGAACTCCATCCGCTCCAGCACGATAGGCTTGTCGGCATCACACAGGGTGTCACCCGTGGTGGTGTCCTTGAGGCCCACGGCCGCAGCGATATCGCCCGCCAGCACTTCCTTGATCTCTTCACGGCTGTTGGCGTGCATCTGCACCATACGGCCGATACGCTCTTTCTTCTCCTTGACGGAGTTGAACACGCCGGTGCCGCTTTCCAGCTTCCCGGAATACACACGGAAGAAGGTCAGCGTGCCCACAAAGGGGTCGGTGGCGATTTTGAATGCCAGGGCCGCGAAAGGCGCATTGTCATCCGCTTCACGCGTCTCGACAGTGCCATCCTTGTCCAGCAGCGTGCCTTCGATCGCGCGCACCTCTGTAGGCGAGGGCAGGTATTCAATAACCGCGTCGAGCATGGCCTGCACACCCTTGTTCTTGAACGCGGAGCCGCCCAGTACCGGCACGATCTCGTTGGCCAGGGTGCGGGCACGGATGCCTGCCTTGATCTCTTCCTCGGTCAGCTCACCGCCTTCGAGATACTTCTCCATCAGCTCTTCGGTCGCTTCAGCGGCGGATTCCACAAGGAACTCGCGCATTTCTGCCACTTCGTCCGCCATGTCAGCGGGAACGTCAGCCAGCGTGAACGTCATGCCCTGATCCTCTTCGTTCCAGAGGATGGCCTTGTTCTTGATCAGGTCGACAACGCCCTTGAACTCGTCCTCTGCACCGATGGTCATTTGCAGGGGGACGGCGTTCGCACCCAGGCGGGTCTTCAGCTGGCCGACCACGCGCATGAAATCTGCACCGGCACGGTCCATCTTGTTGACGAACACCATGCGCGGCACTTCATATTTGTTGGCCTGGCGCCAAACCGTTTCCGTCTGCGGCTGCACGCCTGAGGAGCCGCACAGCACCACCACAGCGCCGTCCAGTACACGCAGGGAGCGCTCCACCTCAATGGTGAAGTCAACGTGTCCGGGCGTATCGATGATGTTGATACGGTGCTCATCGAACTGGGCATCCATACCGCGCCAGAAACAGGTGGTCGCAGCAGAGGTGATGGTAATACCACGCTCCTGCTCCTGCTCCATCCAGTCCATGGTTGCAGCACCGTCGTGCACTTCACCAATACGGTGAGATCGGCCGGTGTAGAAAAGTACACGCTCGGTGGTCGTGGTTTTACCCGCGTCCACGTGAGCGCAGATACCGATATTGCGGTATCGCTTGATAGGAGTCTTGCGTGCCACGATAATTTCCCCTGTAACAGGTTGCCTGGCGTTAATTTAGAACCGGTAGTGCGAGAAGGCCTTGTTGGCTTCTGCCATGCGATGCACGTCTTCACGCTTCTTCACAGCATTGCCCTTGCCCTGCGACGCATCAATGATTTCGCCGGCAAGGCGCTGACGCATGGACTTCTCACCGCGGTTGCGCGCGTAATCAACCAGCCAGCGCATGGACAGAGCCACACGGCGGGCGGGACGCACTTCAACCGGCACCTGATAGGTTGCACCGCCGACCCGGCGGGACTTCACTTCGACCATCGGCGCGATGTTCTCAAGCGCTTCGTCAAAGGCCTCGAGGGGATCTTTCTTCAGGCGCTCCTGGACGATATCCAGCGCACCGTAGACGATGGTTTCCGCGACAGACTTCTTGCCGCTGATCATCACGTGGTTCATGAACTTGGCCAGCGTTACATTGCCGTATTTGGGATCCGGCAGGACTTCACGTTTGGCGACTACGCGTCTTCTTGGCATGTTTGTTGCCCTTCTCTCTTCAGGTTAATCCGAACACCGACCTGCCACACAGGCGGGGGAGGCAGAGGTTCAGCCTTACTCACTTCACTGTTGACCCGGAGCACAGCCCCGGGCGTTTATTTCGGCCGCTTGGCGCCGTACTTGGAACGGCCCTGACGACGCGCAGAAACACCGGAGGTGTCCAGGCTGCCGCGCACCGTGTGATAGCGCACACCCGGCAAATCCTTTACCCGGCCGCCGCGAATCAGCACCACACTGTGCTCCTGCAGGTTGTGACCTTCACCGCCGATGTACGAAGACACTTCGTACCCGTTGGTGAGGCGCACACGGCAGACTTTACGCAGTGCAGAGTTCGGCTTCTTGGGGGTCGTCGTGTAGACACGCGTGCACACACCGCGGCGCTGGGGACAGCTCTGCAGGGCGGGCACGTCGCTCTTGGCGACCTTGCGCTTCCTCGGCTTACGAACCAATTGGTTGATCGTTGCCATCTAGTTTGAACTCCAGATATTGTTTGAATTCATGGCCATAACAGCCATCCTCAAGCCGTTTCAGGGGCTTGCGGCGCCGCTCTGCGGGCCTGTTTACACGGCTCCGGATGCAGCACACTGCCCGTTGCGCCACGCACACGGCGGAGCACCCCGGGAAAGAGGAGGCGGCATTCTATAGACGCCCCCCATGCGAGTCAAGAACAGAGTAGCGGCCGGCAACATCGCAGGCCCCAGCCGCCCGCGGCCCTCGCAGGCCCCGGGCAATACCCTTACTCGGTATCCTGCAGCGCTTCGGTAAGTGCCGCCTCGATTTCCTGGGCAGACACACTCATTTCCACATCACCACCGCGAGTCCGCTTGCGTTCCTCGTGGTAGGCCAGACCGGTACCTGCCGGTATCAGACGACCAACCACCACGTTCTCCTTGAGGCCACGCAGGTAGTCGCGCTTGCCGGTCACCGCGGCTTCGGTCAGAACCCGGGTAGTCTCCTGGAAGGAGGCTGCGGAGATAAAGCTTTCCGTGGCCAGCGACGCCTTGGTAATACCCAGCAGTTCACGCTCAGCGGAGGCTGGCACCAGCCCTTCCGCGAGGAGGCGCTCGTTCTCTTCGATGAACGTGACGTACTCGACCTGCTCACCCTTGATCAGGCTGGAATCGCCAGAGGACGTGATCACCACCTTGCGCAGCATCTGGCGAACAATCACCTCGATGTGCTTGTCGTTGATCTTCACGCCCTGCAGCCGGTAGACCTCCTGGATCTCGTTGGAGATGTACTTGGCCAGCTCTTCAACGCCCTTCAGGCGCAGGATGTCATGTGGGCTCAAGGGGCCTTCGGAAACGATTTCGCCCTTCTCCACAAACTCCCCTTCGAACACCGACATCAGGCGCCACTTGGGAATCAGCACCTCGTAGTGGTCGGAACCGTCAGGCAGGGTCTGCCCGTCCGTCGGGGTGATCACCAGACGCCGTTTGCCCTTGGTTTCCTTGCCGAAGCTCACCGCACCGGAAATCTCTGCCAGAATCGCGGGCTCTTTCGGCTTGCGCGCTTCAAACAGGTCCGCAACGCGAGGCAGACCACCGGTGATGTCACGGGTCTTGGAGCCTTCCTGGGGAATACGGGCGATAACTTCACCGGCGTCCAGGCGAGCGCCGTCCTCGAGGCTGACCAGCGCGTTGGGTGGCAGGAAGTAGTGTGCCGGCACGTTGGTGTTCGCGAGGCAGAGCTCTTCACCCTTCGCATCCACCAGGGTAATGGCCGGGCGCACATCCTTGCCCGCGGCGGGGCGTTCACCCACGTCCAGGACCTCGATGCTGGACAGACCGGTCAACTCATCGGTCTGGCGCTTGATCGTGATGCCCTCCTCCATACCGGAGAAGCGCGCAATACCCGCCACTTCGGTGATGATGGGGTGGGTGTGGGGATCCCAGTTTGCTACCACATCGCCTGCAGCCACGTCAGCGTGGTCCTGCACCTTGATGATGGCACCGTAGGGCAGTTTGTAGCGCTCGCGCTCACGGCCCATCTTGTCCAGCACCGACAGTTCGCCGGACCGCGAGGCCGCGATCAGGAAACCGTCCTTGCGCTCCACCGTCTTCACGTTGTGCAGGCGCACCTTGCCGTCGTTCATGACCTGGATGTTGTCCTGCGCGGTCTGCCGCGAAGCCGCACCACCGATGTGGAAGGTACGCATGGTCAGCTGTGTGCCCGGCTCACCGATGGACTGCGCGGCAACAACGCCGACCGCCTCACCCATGTTGACCCGATGGCCACGGGCCAGGTCGCGACCGTAGCAGGCTGAGCAGATACCGTGGCGTGTTTCGCAGGTGATCGGCGAGCGCACTTCCACTTCATCAATACCCATTTCCTCGATGCGCTTGATCCACAGCTCGTCGAGCATGGTGCCGGCGGTGATGGCGATTTCGTCATCCGTACCGGGGCGAATCACGTCGCGGGCCACGATACGGCCCAACACGCGATCACCCAGTGACTCGATGATGTCGCCGCCATCGATAACCGGGGTCATCAGCAGCCCCTGATCGGTACCACAATCGACTTCCGTGACCACCAGGTCCTGGGCCACATCGACCAGGCGCCGGGTCAGGTAACCGGAGTTGGCTGTCTTCAGTGCGGTATCCGCCAGACCTTTACGTGCACCGTGGGTCGAGATGAAGTACTGCAGTACGTTCAGGCCCTCGCGGAAGTTGGCCACGATCGGCGTCTCGATGATCGAGCCATCCGGCTTGGCCATCAGGCCGCGCATACCGGCCAGCTGGCGAATCTGCGCCGGCGAACCCCGGGCGCCGGAGTCGGCATACATGTACACGGAGTTGAAAGAGGCCTGTTGCTCCTCCTCGCCATCACGGTTGACCACGGTCTCCTTGGAGATCCCTTCCATCATCGCCTTGGACACCAGGTCATTGGCCCGGGACCAGATGTCGATAACCTTGTTGTACTTCTCGCCCTGGGTGACCAGGCCGGCGGCGTACTGGTCTTCGATTTCCTTCACCTCGCGGTCGGCACGGGCAATCAGCTCGGCCTTGGCTTCGGGAATCACGAAATCGTTAACGCCGATGGAGGCCCCTGAGCGGGTTGAGTACTCGTAGCCCGTATACATCAGCTGGTCGGCGAAGATCACCGTCGCCTTCAGGCCCACCACGCGATAGCACTGGTTGATAATGCGCGAGATGGCCTTCTTGGTCATATCCTGGTTGACCATGTCGTAGGCGATGCCTTCGGGGACGATTTCCCACAGCAGCGCGCGGCCCACGGTGGTATCAACCACCACAGTGCGCTCGGAACGCTCACCCTCCTCGTTCTGCACGACCTCATGGATACGGACCTTGACCCGCGCCTGCAGGTGCACATGGCCGGCGCGGTAGGCGCGGTTCACCTCGGAGACGTTGGCAAAGATCATGCCCTCGCCCTTGGCGTTCACACGCTGACGGGTCATGTAGTACAGGCCCAGAACCACGTCCTGTGAGGGTACGATGATGGGCTCGCCGTTGGCGGGCGACAGGATGTTGTTGGTCGACATCATCAGCGCACGCGCTTCCAGCTGCGCTTCCAGCGTCAACGGCACGTGCACCGCCATCTGGTCACCGTCGAAGTCGGCGTTGTAGGCGGCGCAGACCAGCGGGTGCAGCTGGATGGCCTTGCCTTCAATCAACACGGGCTCAAACGCCTGGATACCCAGGCGGTGCAGCGTCGGTGCACGGTTCAGGAGCACAGGGTGCTCGCGAATCACTTCAGCGAGGATGTCCCAGACTTCCGGCGGCTCACGCTCAACCATCTTCTTGGCGGCCTTGATCGTCGTGGCCAGGCCACGCGCCTCGAGCTTGCCAAAAATGAAGGGCTTGAACAGCTCCAGGGCCATCTTTTTGGGCAGACCACACTGGTGCAAACGGAGCGTGGGACCGACCACGATCACGGAACGCCCCGAGTAGTCCACGCGCTTGCCCAGCAGGTTCTGGCGGAAGCGCCCCTGCTTGCCCTTGATCATGTCGGCCAGGGATTTCAGCGGACGCTTGTTGGAACCGGTAATCGCTCGACCGCGGCGACCGTTGTCCAGCAGTGCGTCCACGGATTCCTGTAGCATGCGCTTCTCGTTGCGCACAATGATGTCAGGCGCATTCAGATCCAGCAGACGCTTGAGGCGGTTGTTGCGGTTGATCACACGCCGGTACAGGTCGTTCAGGTCTGACGTCGCGAAGCGGCCGCCATCCAGGGGCACCAGCGGACGCAGGTCCGGTGGCAGTACGGGCAGCGCGTTCAACACCATCCACTGCGGCTTGTTACCCGAGCTCGCGAAAGCCTCCATGAGCTTCAGGCGCTTGGACAACTTCTTGATCTTGGTTTCCGAGTTGGTCTGCGGAATTTCCTCGCGCAGGGTCAGAATTTCGCGCTCGAGATCGAGCTGCTTCATCAGATCCTGTACTGCCTCGGCACCCATCTTGGCGGTGAACTCGTCACCGAACTCTTCCATCGCCTCGTAGTACTCTTCATCGGTCAGCAGCTGACCGGGGTTGAGCGTTGTAAGGCCCGGATCGGTCACCACATAGGATTCGAAGTACAGCACGCGCTCGATGTCACGCAGGGTCATATCCAGCAGCAGGCCGATGCGCGAGGGCAGCGACTTCAGGAACCAGATGTGTGCCACCGGGCTGGCGAGCTCAATGTGGCCCATGCGCTCACGACGCACCTTCGCCAGCGCCACTTCCACGCCGCATTTCTCACAGATCACGCCGCGATGCTTGAGGCGCTTGTACTTGCCGCACAGGCACTCATAGTCCTTTACGGGGCCAAAGATCTTGGCACAGAACAGCCCATCGCGCTCCGGCTTGAAGGTCCGGTAGTTGATGGTTTCCGGCTTCTTCACTTCGCCGAATGACCAGGAGCGGATCATTTCGGGCGACGCCAGGCCAATGCGGATAGCGTCGAATTCTTCTGACTGTCCCTGGGACTTGAGCAAATTCAGTAAGTCTTTCAAGGTCTTTCCTCCACGAGGTTTTCCTTCCAGCTACAGCGGCAAGTGCCGCCGTAGCCCCGAGTCCGTTTTACCGCTGGTTAGTCACTCTCCAGCTCGATATCGATACCGAGGGAGCGTATTTCCTTGACCAACACGTTGAAGGACTCGGGCATGCCCGGTTCCATACGATGGTCACCATCGACGATGTTCTTGTACATCTTGGTGCGTCCCGCGACGTCATCCGACTTCACGGTGAGCATTTCCTGCAGGGTGTACGCGGCACCGTAGGCTTCCAGGGCCCACACCTCCATCTCACCGAAGCGCTGGCCACCGAACTGCGCCTTGCCGCCCAGCGGCTGCTGGGTAACGAGGCTGTAGGAGCCGGTAGAACGCGCGTGCATCTTGTCGTCTACCAGGTGGTTCAGCTTCAGCATGTACATGTAGCCCACGGTGACCGGGCGATCAAAGGCCTCGCCGGTGCGACCGTCGTACAGCGTGAACTGGCCACTTTCGGGTAAGTCAGCCAGAGACAGCAGTTCCTTGATCGACTCTTCAGCAGCGCCGTCAAACACCGGCGTCGCCATTGGAACACCTGCACGCAGGTTTTCGGCCAGTGCCAGAATTTCCTTGTCATTCAGCGACTTGAGATCTTCAGTACGGCCGGACCCGTTGTTGTAGATGCGCTCGAGGAATTCGCGGACTTCCGCAACTTTGCGCTGCTCCTGCAACATCTGGTCGATTTTTACCCCCAGCCCCTTGGCAGCCATGCCCAGGTGGGTTTCGAGGATCTGACCGACGTTCATGCGCGACGGCACGCCCAGCGGGTTGAGAACGATGTCCACCGGCTCGCCGTTCTCGTCGAAGGGCATATCTTCAACCGGCATGATGACCGAGATAACGCCCTTGTTGCCGTGGCGGCCCGCCATCTTGTCACCGGGCTGGATGCGGCGTTTGATCGCAAGATACACCTTGACGATCTTCAGAACGCCCGGGGCCAGGTCGTCGCCGCTCTGCAGCTTGCGCTTCTTGTCCTCAAACCGCTCTTCGAGCAGCTTGTTCTGCTCATCGAGCTGCTTCTTCGCCGCGGCCAGTGCGTCGTTCAGATCGCTGTCGGCCAGCTTCAACTTGAACCACTGCTCGCGATCCAGGTCAGCCAGCACCTTCGCGGTCAGCTCCGTGCCCTTGGCCAGGCCAGCGCCACTGACAGTCTTGGCGCCCTTCAACTGGTTACCCAGCAGCGAGAATGTCGCCTCTTCGAAGATCCGGTACTCTTCCTTCAGGTCCTTGCGGAACTTGTCGAGCTGGTGCTTCTCGATCTGCAGTGCACGCTGGTCCTTCTCAAGACCGTCGCGGGTAAACACCTGCACATCGATGACCGTGCCCTTGGTGCTGGAAGGCACACGCAGGGACGTATCCTTCACGTCCGAGGCCTTCTCACCGAAGATGGCACGCAACAGTTTCTCTTCCGGTGTGAGCTGCGTCTCGCCTTTCGGCGTTACCTTGCCCACCAGGATGTCGCCCGCCTCGACCTCAGCGCCGATGTAGACAATGCCGGACTCATCAAGCTTGGACAGCGCACTCTCACCGACGTTGGGAATATCCGAGGAGATTTCCTCGGAGCCCAGCTTGGTGTCACGCGCAATACAGGTGAGTTCCTGAATATGAATGGTGGTGAAACGATCTTCCTTGACCACCTTCTCGGACACCAGGATGGAGTCCTCGAAGTTGTAGCCGTTCCAGGGCATGAACGCGATACGGATATTCTGGCCCAGCGCCAGGTCGCCCATATCGACTGACGGCCCGTCCGCCAGAATGTCGCCGCGCGCAACCACATCGCCCTGTTTCACGATCGGGCGCTGGTTGATGCAGGTGTTCTGGTTGGAACGCGTGTACTTGGTCAGGTTGTAGATGTCGACCGGTGCTTCATCCCTGCCCACGTCCTTGTCGTTGACACGAACCACGATGCGGCTGGCATCGACGGAATCGATGACGCCGTCACGGCGGGCGACAACGCAGACACCGGAGTCGGCGGCAACGTAGCGCTCCATACCGGTACCGACCAGCGGCTTTTCACACTTCAGCGTGGGCACCGCCTGACGCTGCATGTTGGAACCCATCAGTGCACGGTTGGCGTCGTCGTGCTCGAGGAAGGGGATCAGCGCCGCGGCTACAGATACCACCTGCTTCGGCGAGACGTCCATGTAATCCACCTTTTCGGGCGGCATGACCGTAAATTCGTTCATGTGACGCACGGCGATCAGCTCGTCGACGAACCGGTTCTTGCTGTCGACCGCAGCCGACGCCTGCGCAATGACGTGCTCCGCCTCGTTGATCGCGGACAGGAACTCGACTTCGTCGGTCACCTGACCGTTCACCACCTTGCGGTACGGGCTTTCCAGAAAGCCGTAATCATTGGTGCGGGCGTAGGTTGCCAGCGAGTTGATCAGGCCGATGTTCGGCCCTTCCGGCGTCTCAATCGGGCACACGCGACCGTAGTGTGTCGGGTGCACGTCGCGCACTTCAAAGCCCGCGCGCTCGCGCGTCAGACCGCCCGGCCCAAGCGCAGAAACGCGGCGCTTGTGGGTCACCTCGGACAGCGGGTTGTTCTGGTCCATGAACTGGGACAGCTGGCTGGAACCAAAGAACTCCTTCACGGCTGCCGAGACAGGCTTGGCGTTGATCAGGTCCTGAGGCATCAGGCCTTCACTCTCCGCCATGGACAGACGCTCCTTGACCGCGCGCTCGACGCGCACCAGGCCCACACGGAACTGGTTTTCGGCCATTTCACCGACGCTGCGTACGCGGCGGTTGCCGAGGTGGTCGATATCGTCGGTCATGCCGCGACCGTTACGGATGGCCACCAGCGCTTTCAGCACGTCCACGATATCTTCGCGATCCAGCACACCGCTGCCGGTGACTTCTTCCCGGCCCAAACGGCGGTTGAACTTCATCCGGCCAACCGCTGAGAGGTCGTAGCGGTCGGGAGAGAAGAACAGGTTCTGGAACAGGTTCTCGGCAGATTCCTTGGTCGGCGGCTCGCCGGGACGCATCATGCGGTAGATCTCAACCAGCGCTTCCAGTTCGTTGCGCGTGCTGTCCAGACGCAGCGTATCGGAAATGTACGGGCCACAATCCAGCTCGTTGGTGTAGAGGGTATCAATGTTGTTGATACCCATCTCTTCCAGGCGTGTCAGGATCTCGTCATTCAGCTCCGCGTTACACTCGACAACCACCTCGCCGGTTTTCTCGTCGACGACGTTTTTGGCCAGCGCGCGGCCGTAGAGGTATTCGCGGGGAATCTCCAGCTCGGCCACTTCCGCCTTCTCGAGTTCGCGAATGTGGCGCGCGGTGATGCGGCGGCCCTGCTCCACAATGACCTTGCGGCCGACCTTGATGTCGAAAGACGCAACGTCACCGCGCAGGCGCGCGGGGATCAGCGCCATCTTGTAGTTGCCGTCCTTGTCGACGGTGAACGTGTTGACCTCGTAGAACATGTCGAGGATTTCTTCGGACTGGTAGCCCAGTGCACGCAGCAGGATGGTCGCAGGCAGCTTGCGACGGCGATCGATGCGCACGAACACCATGTCCTTGGGGTCGAACTCGAAGTCCAGCCAGGAGCCACGGTAAGGGATCACGCGGGCAGAGTAGAGCAACTTGCCCGAGGAGTGGGTCTTGCCCTTGTCGTGGTCGAAGAATACACCGGGCGAACGGTGCAGCTGGGATACGATAACGCGCTCGGTGCCATTGACCACGAAGGTGCCGTTGTCGGTCATCAGGGGAATCTCCCCCATGTAGACTTCCTGCTCCTTGATGTCCTTGATGGTCTTGCTGGAGGCGTCCTTGTCGTAAATGATCAGACGGACCTTGACCCGCAACGCACAGGAATAGGTAATGCCGCGCAGCTGACACTCATTGACATCGAACACCGGCGTGCCGAGCTTGTAGTCAACGTACTCCAGCGCCGCATTGCCGCTGTAGCTGACGATCGGGAACACCGATTTGAAGGCCGCGTGCAGGCCGTAGTCGCCGCGCTCCTCGAGTGGTATGCCCTGCTGGGTGAACTTCCGGTAAGAATCGAGTTGGATCGCAAGCAGGTATGGAATATCCATCATGTTCGACAGCTTGCCGAAGTCCTTGCGAATACGTTTTTTCTCAGTGTACGAGTATGCCATCAGTACTCCCCAGCGTGTTTAGCTTCCCGCCGCCCTGCCGGCGGCAAGCGAGGCTCTTGACGGATGAGCTGCGCCTGCGCAGCCCGCCCTGAAAAACTTGTGCTCATCAAGCGGGAAAAGGCCGGCAGGCAAAAGCGCCCACCAGCCTTGTCCTGGTCCAGCCAAAGCCAGACGTGAGGCAAGCGCTTACTTGACCTCGACGGTCGCGCCTGCTTCTTCCAGCTTGGCTTTCAGCGCGTCCGCATCTGCCTTGGAAACACCTTCCTTGACAGGTGACGGGGCACCGTCAACCACGGCCTTGGCTTCTTTCAGACCCAGGCCGGTTACTTCACGTACTACTTTGATCACGTTGACTTTCTTCTCGCCAGCGCTGGCCAGAATCACGTCGAACTCGGTCTGCTCTTCAGCAGCTGCGCCGGCGTCGCCAGCAGCGGCAACCGGTGCGGCAGCAACGGCTGCAGCGGCGGTTACACCGAATTTTTCTTCCATTGCGCTGATGAGCTCAACGATATCCATTACGCTCATTTCGGCGATTGCATTCAGAATGTCATCTTTGGACAGAGCCATGACTCATATCTCCTGGTTAGCTGATAAATAAATAGCGACTTACGCCGCTTCTTTCTGATCGCGTACTGCTGCCAGTGTGCGAACCAATTTTCCAGGTACGTCGTTCATCGTCTGTACCAGCTTGGTTACCGGCGCCTTCATCACACTCATCAACATCGAGAGTGCCTGATCACGCGTCGGCATCTTGGCCAGTACATCCAGTTGATCCGCACCCAGCATTTGGCCGCTCACCGCCAATACCTTCACCTCGAAGTTTTTATTCTCCTTGGCGAAATCCTTGAACAACCGTGCCGCTGCACCCGGATCTTCCATCGAAAATCCGAACAGGGAGGGGCCCACGAGGGCGTCACTGACGCATTCGTAGTCCGTTCCCGCCAGCGCGCGCTTGGCCAGTGTGTTCCGCACGACGCGGAGGGTCACTGAGTTTTCGCGAGCACTTTTGCGCAAAGCTGTCATTCCGTCCACGGTGACGCCACGTGCATCGGCGATCACCAGGGACAGGGCATTGGTGGCAGTCTCGTTAACTTCAGCAACGATCGCTTTCTTGTCGTCGAGTCCAATTGCCACTGGTATTACTCCTGGATTTACAGTTCCGGTAGCGCCAACGCTATGGCACTACCACCTTGCGTGGTGAACACATCCACCATCTGCGTAGGTTGGGCGACCCTCGCGGGCTGCTCGATTAAGCCGGACTGTCGGGGACAGCGCAGGCGCCTACGGTCTTTGATGGCCTTCAGTTCTCAGCTAATCAGGCGTCCGCCCAAGACTGCTCCAAAGACCTCAAAGTGAGTGCTGCGACTCGGTAGAACCGCATCACCCGGGCCAACCTTCCGTGGCGGACCCTGTGGCAGCGCCCCTTGTGGGGGCGCTGCCGATCAAGCTTCGATCGACGACTGGTCGACCGTGACACCCGGGCCCATGGTGGTGGACAGGGTAATTTTCTTCATGTACACGCCTTTCGCGGCAGACGGCTTCGCCTTGCGCAGGTCGGCCAGCAGCGCCTCAAGGTTGCCCTTGATCGCGGCGGGCTCGAAGTCGATCTTGCCGATGCCACCGTGGATGATGCCATTCTTGTCAGTACGGAAACGCACCTGACCGGCTTTGGCATTCTTCACGGCAGTCAGAACGTCGGGAGTGACCGTACCGGTCTTCGGGTTCGGCATCAGGCCGCGCGGACCCAGCACCTGACCCAGCTGACCAACAACGCGCATGGCATCCGGAGAGGCCACAACCACGTCGAAGTCCATCATGCCGCCCTTGATCTGCTCTGCGAGGTCTTCCATACCCACGAACTCGGCACCGGCGGCTCTGGCCTGTTCCGCTGCATCACCCTGGGTGAAGACCGCCACGCGCACATGGCTGCCTGTACCGTGCGGCAGGGTGGTAGCACCACGTACAGCCTGGTCAGATTTACGTGCGTCCACACCGAGGTTCACCGACACTTCGACCGTCTCGTTGAATTTGGCGGTAGCAAATTCCTTGAGCAGCGCAACGGCTTCGTCGAAGGAGTAGGCTTTGCCGGGCTGGATCTTTTCCTTGAATGCGCGTACGCGCCGTGACAGCTTGGCCATTAGATCACCCCCTCAACATCGATACCGGCAGAGCGTGCGCTGCCGGCAATAGTGCGGACCGCCGCGTCCATGTCTGCCGCCGTCAGGTCCGGCCATTTCTGCGTTGCCACTTCCTCCAGCTGGGCGCGGGTCACCTTGCCCACCTTGACCGTGTTGGGCGTGCCGGAACCGGATTTGATGCCGGCGACTTTGCGCAACAGCACCGCCGCGGGCGGAGTCTTCTTGATAAAGGTGAATGAGCGGTCACCGTATACGGTGATCACCACCGGAATCGGCAGGCCGGGTTCCAGATCCTGGGTTTCGGCGTTAAACGCCTTGCAGAACTCCATGATGTTCACGCCGTGCTGACCCAGTGCCGGGCCTACCGGCGGGCTGGGGTTCGCTTTGCCAGCGCCTACCTGCAGCTTGATATAAGCCTGTACTTTCTTCGCCATGTGTTGTCTCCCGGGTGCAAGCGCCGTTGTAATCCAGAACCGAAAGGGCCGGTTTACGCGGGCTCCCCATTGAGGCGACCGAAGCCGCCGTTAACGTTGGCGGGCGCCACTTGTGTGACGCCCGCCCTACTGCAATCAGGCCTTTTCGACCTGACTGAATTCCAGCTCCACCGGAGTGGAACGCCCGAAAATGAGCACGGCCACATTCAGACGGCTCTTGTCGTAATTCACTTCTTCCACAACGCCATTGAAGTCGTTGAAGGGACCATCGATCACCCGCACCATCTCGCCGGGCTCGAACATGGTCTTGGGGCGTGGCGCCTCGACGCCTGCCTCAACGCGCTGCAGGATAGCGGCCGCTTCGGCTTCGGTAATCGGCGCAGGTGCATCCGCCTTGCCGCCGATAAAGCCCATGACCCGCGGCGTCTCTTTCACCAGGTGCCAGGTGCCATCATCCAGTTCCATCTGCACCAGCACGTAGCCAGGGAAGAACTTGCGCTCGCTGCGGCGCTTCTGCCCGGCGCGCATCTCCACCACTTCCTCGGTGGGCACCAGGATTTCACCAAAGCGATCCTGCATGCCGTGCAGTTCTATACGCTCCTTCAGGGCTGCCGCAACTTTCTTCTCAAAACCTGAGTAGGCGTGGACCACGTACCAACGCATTGCCATCGGCTATCCCTTATCCTTTTCTGACTAACCAATCACCAGCGACACAAGCCAGCCGAGCAGGGAGTCGAGTCCCCACAGCATCAGTGCCACCAGCAATACAAAGACCACAACGATCAACGTGGTCTGGACCGTCTCCTGCCGCGTGGGCCAGACGACCTTGCGAATCTCGGTGCGGGAGCTCTTCACCAGCGTCCAGAACGCGGTACCCTTGGCGGTCTGCAACGCAATCAAACCGGCCACCGCGGCGATCGCCACAATGCCCAGCACTCGATACAGCAGCGATTCCGCCGAGAAGTAACTGTTGCCGATGATGCCGACAGCCAGCAGAGCGATAACCACCGCCCACTTCACGGAATCGAAACGCCCGGCGTTCGTTTCCACACTCATTACTACAACCCTTCAGATCGGGCCACGCCTGACGCGCAACCCCCTGCCATAAATGGCAGGCCAGGAGGGAATCGAACCCCCAACCTGCGGTTTTGGAGACCGCTGCTCTGCCAATTGAGCTACTGGCCTATATCCTCTTCTTAGACGACGAAGCCGAACTGCCCGCAAGCGGTTCGGCTCGAGTCGCCGGGATGCGCCGGAGCGCCCCCTGCTTCGGTGTTACTCGATGATCTTGGCGACGACGCCAGCACCCACGGTGCGGCCACCTTCGCGGATCGCGAAGCGCAGACCATCTTCCATCGCGATCGGCGCAATCAACGTCACAACCATCTGCACGTTGTCGCCCGGCATCACCATCTCAACACCCTCAGGCAGCTCACACGCACCCGTAACGTCCGTGGTGCGGAAGTAGAACTGCGGGCGGTAGCCCTTGAAGAACGGCGTGTGACGGCCACCCTCGTCCTTCGACAGTACGTACACCTCTGCCTCGAACTTGGTGTGCGGCTTCACAGAACCCGGCTTCGCCAGAACCTGACCACGCTCAACGTCCTCACGCTTGGTACCGCGCAGCAGTACACCCACGTTCTCGCCCGCACGGCCTTCGTCCAGCAGCTTGCGGAACATCTCAACGCCCGTACAGGTCGTCTTCACGGTGTCGCGGATACCGACAATCTCGATCTCCTCGCCCACCTTGATCACGCCACGCTCAACACGGCCAGTCACTACCGTACCGCGACCAGAAATCGAGAACACGTCCTCAACCGGCATCAGGAACGCCTGGTCTACCGCACGCTCAGGCTCCGGAATGTAGCTGTCCAGCGTCTCAACCAGCGTCTTCACCGCCGTCACACCCAGCTCGTTCTCGTCTTCGCCGTTCAGCGCCATCAGCGCAGAACCGCAGATGATCGGCGTGTCGTCGCCCGGGAAGTCGTAGGTGTCGAGCAGCTCGCGCAGCTCCATTTCCACCAGCTCCTTCATCTCGGCGTATTCTTCGCTGTCCGCACCGCCGCAATCTTCCGCCAGCAGGTCAGCCTTGTTCAGGAACACCACAATGTACGGCACGCCTACCTGGCGCGACAGCAGGATGTGCTCGCGGGTCTGCGGCATCGGGCCGTCTGTCGCACCACACACCAGGATCGCGCCGTCCATCTGCGCCGCACCCGTGATCATGTTCTTCACATAGTCCGCGTGTCCGGGGCAATCCACGTGCGCGTAGTGACGCGTCGGTGAATCGTACTCCACGTGCGACGTCGCAATCGTGATGCCGCGCTCGCGCTCTTCCGGTGCGTTGTCAATACCGTCAAACGCAACCGCTGAACCGCTACCCCAGGTCTCAGCACAGACTTTCGTCAGCGCCGCTGTCAGCGTCGTCTTGCCATGGTCTACGTGACCAATGGTGCCCACGTTGACGTGGGGCTTCTTACGTTCAAACTTTTCCTTTGCCATTTCGACGGTCTCCTGTTACCGGCCTGGACTTGCAGTAATACCGCACTTTCCTGTGTCAACTTCCACCGCCCGGCACGCCGCACGGCAAACAACTGGGTGGAGCTCATAACCGGATTTGAACCGGTGACCTCTTCCTTACCAAGGAAGTGCTCTACCGACTGAGCTATATGAGCCTTGCTCGTACCCAACTGGAGCGGGTAGCGGGAATCGAACCCGCATCATCAGCTTGGAAGGCTGAGGTTCTACCTTTGAACTATACCCGCCTGACCCGCTTCTATCTGGCGGATTAGCCGCAGCTGCGACCCGCTTTGGCGCACGTTGCGCCGCGGCGTTTAGCCTGGTGGAGGGGGGTGGATTCGAACCACCGAAGCTTTCGCGTCAGATTTACAGTCTGATCCCTTTGGCCACTCGGGAACCCCTCCGAAAGGCGGCATATTGTCCAGACGGCCCTATCCTTTGTCAACCGATAAATCAAACAAAATCATCCACCTGTCAGGCGGTGCCAAACGGGAACCCGAGTAGCCGCTCAGGCCGGCAAAGCGATGGTCGCCAGAGCCCTCACATGCATGCCCCACTGGCTGTTCTGGCCCACGACCTCCACCTCAACCAGACCGTCCGCAGAGGACTTCACCTCGCCGGTCATGGTCATGGTGGTGCCGGGGATGTTGGGTGCCCCCAGGTGAATCGTCAGTTTGCGGAAGACAGCATCGCGGCCACACCAGTCGCGCAGATAGGATTCGGTAAGGCCTTGGGTGGTCAGAATGTTCATGAACACATCCGGCATACCACTGGCCTGCGCCACCGCCTTGTCGTGGTGGACCTTCTGAAAATCCCGTGTCGCCAGAGCACCGCTCACGATCAGTGACGTGGTGATGGCAATTTCACGTGGCGGCAGCGTATCACCCACCTTGACCTGCCCCTGCTTGATTTGCTCACTCATTGGGCAGCCTCCCCGCCGGCGGTGTTGGGACGGTACTTGAGCACCTTGAAGCTCTGGCGACCCAGCGGCTCTCCATCCTGGTTGGTAAATTCGGTGACCGTTTCGTAGAAGTAACCTTCGCCGAGCCCGGTCTTTTTCCGCTCGGAAATGTTATCAATCACCGTTCGCGCATGAACGACTTCGCCCAGACGCAACTCCCGATCGTATTCCTGCGTGGTATTGGTCGCGACCACGCCCACATACCCGTTCTCATCAAACAGGTCGAAAAGCTCGGTTTGCGGGTCCTGCTCACGTCCCTGGGCTGCCACCGCGTAACCGGCCTGGCCCCACGCGAACAGCATCGTTGCCGGGGCTACCAGCTCTCCCCGGGAGCCCGAAGCTGCCTCGGCCTCGTCCAGGTGGTCAGGGTTGGTGTTGCCCATGACTTCGCACCAATGGCGAATCATGGCTTTATTCACTGCGTCCTTGGCGATCGAGGATCCGCATTCGCGGCCTACGAAGGCCTTTATCTTTTCCTCGAAGGCGGCAATATCTTCGCTACTCATGGCTCTGATGGCTCCGGCTGATGGCAGGCGCTGCTGCTGCTGTTATTGGGTTGTGCGCACAACATAATTGAATTTATATTCAATTTCAATTATGTTTTACCGCGGTCAGACTTCGACCATAGACACTCACAGCAAAAAAACGGCGGTGTGCACATGGCGCAGAGTTTCAGAATGAAGCCCCCTATGGGGGAGGATAACGGCTGGTGGTGGCAGCAGGCTGCCGAGGGACATCTTGCGATTCAGCGCTGCACATCCTGCAGCACGCTGCGGCACCCCCCGAGGCCCATGTGCGGAGATTGCCATTCTCTGGACTGGGATCATGTCGTCTCTTCAGGCCGGGGTACGCTGGACAGCTTCACCATCCTCCACCACCCGCAATTCCCGGGCTTTGACTACCCGCTGATTATCGTACTGGTGCAGCTGGAAGAGGGTACGCGCTTTACGTCGCAGCTGGTCAACTGCAGCCCGGAGTCGGTCGAATTCGGCATGCCGGTGGAACTGGTGATGCATGAGGACCCGGACGGCTTCCGCCTGCCCATGTTCCAGCCCGCGAAAGGAGCCAGCGCATGAGCCACTTCCTGAAAGACAAAGCCGCCATCGCCGGTATCGGCCTCACCGGCTTCTCGAAAAAATCCGGCGTCTCGGAGCTGTCACTCGCCGCCCAGGCCACGCTCGCAGCCTGCGAGGACGCGGGCCTGCCGCCCTCGGAGATCGACGGATTTGTCAGCTATACACTGGATTCCACCGACGAAATCGAACTCGCCCGCACCGTCGGGGCCGGCGATCTGAAGCTGTTTACTAAGGTGAACTACGGCGGCGGCGCCGCCGTGGGCACCATTCTGCACGCCGTAATGGCGGTAGCCACCGGTGTGGCCGACAACGTGATCTGCTACCGGGCCATGAATGGCCGCTCGGGCCAGCGCATGGGCCAGGGCATTTCCGGGCAGATCGTCAGCTCGGACCTGGTGCACTGGTCCTGGTACATGCCCTACGGCATGCTCACACCCGGCTCCTGGATCGCCATGATCGCCAACAAGTACATGCACCACTACGGCGTGACCGCGGAGGACCTGGGACGGGTCGCCATATCCCAGCGCAATTACGCGCAGAGCAACCCGCGCTCCTTCTTCCATGGCAAGCCGCTGACGATGGAGGACTACCTGGCCTCGAAAATGATCGCGGACCCGCTGCGACTCTACGACTTCTGCCAGGAGACCGATGGTGGCTGCGCCATTCTGGTGACCAGCGCCGAGCGCGCACGCGACCTGCAGCAGAAACCGGCCATCATTCGCGGTGTGGTGCAGGCCTCCACCCGCGGACAGGAGCAGATGACCAGCTATTACCGCGACGAGTTGGACTCCCTGCCCGAAATGGAGATGGCGGCACGACTGGTGTACGACCAGAGCGGCCTGGGGCCAGAGGATATCAACGCCGCCTGCCTGTACGATGCCTTCACCTCCGAGGTCATCATGCAGCTGGAAAGCTTTGGCTTCTGCGGACGCGGCGAGGGCAAGGACATGGTGCGCGACGGCGCACTGGACATTGATGGTCGTCTGCCCAACAACACCCATGGAGGCCTGCTGTCAGAGGCCTATATTCACGGCATGAACAACATTGCCGAAGGCGCGCGTCTAGTGCGCGGCACCTCGACCAGCCAGCCCAGGAACGTGGAGCACGTGCTGGTGAGCAGTGGTGTCGGGGTGCCTACCGGCGCACTGATCCTCGGCCGCGACTGACTGTCCAGCCCCGCGCTCCGCCCGGCCCGCGGGGCCTCAGTGCTCCCAGGTATCCGCCACCGCAGCACCGCGCGCCTCGTCAACGGGCAACACGGCCACCATCGCGACCAGAAACAGCAGCAGACAAAACACGATCGCATCGGCCAGCCCCAGCAACCACTGCACCAGGCCGAGGCCGAAGATACCGAATACGGCCGCCGCCTTGGTCGCCATCCCCCAGTAGCCAAAAAACTCGGCCGCCCTGGCGTGAGGTGTCAGCACACCTACCAGCGCCCGCGCCGCAGACTGCGAAGAACCCAGGCTCAGCCCGGAGAGCACGCCCGCGAACAGGAACACATGCTGGGTCTGCCAGGCCACCCCCAGTGCGGCCTGCGCCAGACGGGTCAGTGCGGGGGTCTGCCAGATTGCAAGGATGGCGAGCAGCCACAGCGCCAGCGTCAGCAGATAAACCCGGCGCGCGCCCCAGCGGCTTTGCAGATGACCGAAGAACAGTGCGCCGAGGGCCGCCGTAATCTGTACCGTGATAAACATCATGACGCGCACGGACTCATCCCAGCCAATCACCTGGGCACCGTAAATGAACGAAAAGGCGATGATGATGTAGATGCCCGCCATGGCGAAGAACACCGATACCAGCAAGGTGCGCAGGTCGCGGAACTGCGCCAGCGCGCGCTGTGTCTCCAACACCCTGGATACGCCCATACGCAGCAGTGCTGACGGGGCAAGTACCGGCCGCTGCACGCCCCGCTCCCGCAGCCAGATAAACGTCGGTATGGCCGCCAGCAGGAAAAAGCCACCGGCGAAAGGCCCGACCCAGCGAATACGGTCGTAGTTCTCAAGCGATACATCACCCAGCATAAGCAGGGTGAAGGCGGTGGCGACCAATCCGCCCACGTAGCCCAGACTCCAACCCAGGCCCGATATCCAGCCCAGTGCACTGCGCGGCCCCAGGTCGGGCAGGAAACTGGCGATGAAGCCCTCTCCGATGGCGTAGGCAAAATTCGACAGTACCAGCAGTAGCATGGCGGTCAGAATCCAGCCGGGTTCCACGAAGTACAGCAGGCCGGTGGCGACAACGGTGAGCAAATAGCTGGCAAACAGAAACCGCTTGCGGCTGCGCGAGTAATCCATGATCGCGCCGCACAGGGGGCTGGCGACCACCACCAGCACATAGCTTGCCGCCAGCGCGACACTCCATAGCAGGTTACCCAACCGGTAGTCCGGCGCGTCACCCACGATCACGCGGGTAAACAGATCGCCGAAGACCACCGTGATGATGAGCAGCGTATAGCCCTGGTTGGCGAAATCGAACATCGCCCAACCGAATATCTCACGACGGGGGGCCAGCGCGGCGGGACCGCGCGCGGAGGTCACACAGGCAACCGCCGGTAAACCCACACGGGCTCACCAGAATCCAGCGCCAGGCAGACTCGCTCGTAACGCACGCCGAGACGCTCGTACCGGTCGAGGCGCGCCAGCTCTCTGGGCGCCACAGAGAACACCTCCCCCGGCACCCGCCCGTCGGGCAAGGGCTGAATATCAAGGTGCTGCTTGTCAAAGCCGGAGACTGCGGCAGGCGCGGTCGAAATGCGTCGCCCGACAATCAGCCAGCGCACCAGGGGGTTGCGCAGGGTGCCGTACACGAACACGCGTTGATCGCAGGGACCTTCGGGGGCCTCGTAGCCTTTGGGCATGACATAGCCCCAGGGGCCCAACAGCACCCACCACAGATACATGCCCGTGGCCGAAACAACACCCAGCCCGCCGGCCGCAATGCGCCACCCCAGTGTGTTACGTGACATCTTTGCTTGTGCGCTCATGTTTGCATCATACCGTTGCAGGAGTGACAGTACAGCGCGCGAGGAATCTCACCTCATCCGCCGGGCCACTCCGGCCGCTATCGGCAGAGCCTGGAGCTTTGACCTACAATGCACGAACCCGGGTACATGGCCATTTCGCAAACGAGGCACGCATGCTAGAGCACCAAAAAATCCTCCTCACCGGCGCCGCCGGTCAGATCGCCTTTCCGCTGGGCCAGTTTCTCGCCGCCAACAATGAAGTCTGGGGCGTCGCACGCTTCAGCGAGCCGGGCTCCCGGGAGCGCTGCGAGCAGGCGGGCATGATCACCCGCAGCATCGATCTCGCCAAGGGCGAGTTCGGTGATCTGCCAGAGGATTTCGACTACGTGCTGCATTTCGCGGTGTTCCAGCTTGGCGGGCAGGACTACAACCATGCACTGGAGGTGAACGCCGAGGGCACTGCGCTGCTGATGGCGCACTGTCGCCGCGCCAGGGCCTGTCTGGTCATGTCCACCTGTGCGGTGTACGCCCTGCACCCCGATCCGCGTCACGCGTTCCAAGAGGACGACCCGCTGGGGGACTCCAAACAGCCCTACTCACCCACCTACGCCATCTCCAAAATTGCCCAGGAGGCGGTTGCGCGCAGCTGCGCCCGGCTGTACCAACTGCCCACAACGATCGCGCGCATGAATGTGTCCTACTCGTCCAATGGCGGGCTGCCGGCTTATCACCTCGACGCCATCATGCAGAATGAGGAGATCGTGCTGCCCTCGGGTGGCGAGGCCTGGTATACCTGCATTCACCAGGATGACATCAATCAACAGGTGGCGCCGCTACTGGACGCAGCGAGCGTCCCCGCCACCCTTGTCAACTGGAGCGGCGACGAGCCGGTGGACGTGCGCAGCTGGTGCCAGTATCTGGGGGAGCTTGCGGGGCGCACTCCACATTTCCGCGAGGACGACAGCCAGTCCATTCCCTCACGCGTGACTGACAACCGGCGTCGCCTGGAGCTTATCGGCCCCTGCCGTATCGGCTGGCGGGAGGGTTTCGCAGCCATGGCGATGGAACGTTACCCCTCACTGAAACGCAGCTGACGACGGCCCACCCCAGTATGAGTGACTGCACACAACTCCTTGCCGATGTAAGGAGTTGCCGACTGTGCGAGGCTGCGCTGCCGCTGGGGGCGCGACCTGTGCTGCAACTGCACCCGGACGCCCGCATCCTGATCGCCGGCCAGGCACCTGGGCGCAAGGTTCACGACACCGGGATACCGTTCAACGACCCCAGCGGCATCCGCCTGAGGCAGTGGCTGGGCATTGACCGGGACACCTTTTATGACCCTCAGACGGTAGCACTGTTGCCTATGGGCTTCTGCTACCCCGGTACCGGCAAGCATGGTGATTTACCACCCCGAGCCGAGTGTGCGGCAACCTGGCGCCGGCCCCTGCTGGAACAGCTACCGCAGATTGAGCTGACTCTGGTACTGGGGCAATACGCTCAGGCCTGGCACCTTGGCGGCCCCAGAGTCGGGGTTACAGCGCGCGTACGCGACTGGCGGACGCACTGGCCCGCCCTGGTGCCGCTGCCTCACCCAAGCCCGCGCAACAACCGCTGGCTCAGTCAGAACCCCTGGTTCGAGGCCGAGCTGTTACCCGCCCTGCAGGCGCGGGTTGACCACATTCTGCGCGGCGCCGCGGAACCGGGACTTGAATAGGTGCTTGATTTTTCTGGCGTGCTTACCGACACATAGGTTCAACTTTGTTGCGCAGTACGGAGGAATTGCATCGGTCGAAAGGAGCACGCGACGTAACCTATTCGGCTCACATGGTCTCCGCAATGGGCCTACCACGCAATTGAAGGCGAACAGGAACAACACGGCGCTGTTACGAATAAGCCGCAGATCTGAAAACAGTTTGCCAAGCGCCCCCCTGAACCGGCGGCCGCGCTCAGTCGTGCCTGCGCAGCGGCAGCTCGTAACGCAGTCTGCGGTACTGCTCCTCGCTGTACAGCGTGGCTTCAACTTTTTCGATATCAGTCACCGACACCAGAGGATCGGCGAAGCAGCGAGCGCGAGGATGCATCCCTGCCATGCGTTCTTCCCGCGGCGGCAGTAACTCTTCGACTTTCAAAACGCCACCGTCGGCGAAAATGGAAACGAAATTCGCGGGCAGGGGCACCGGCGTGCGCAGTTCTCCGTTGACGTATTCCAGGACCAGTGACCGGAGCGATGCCGCATCTGTGCGCGGAAAGCGGTAATCACCACGAAACTCTACCATGGTTTCCGGGGAGCCCGCGTGGAAACGCAGGCGAACGTCGAAATGTTCGGACTCGGTCAACACAGTCGTCATGTGGTACACACCATCCGTGGCGCACGACCCCAGAGTGCCGTTAAACGATTCACTATTGCCGCTACCGTCCGTGCGCAGCGTGCGTACATCCGCGGTATGGATGCCATAACCGGGTTGAATCGCGAAAGCCAGGTGCACGAGGCGCGATCCGTCAGGTAATAAAAAGACGTCAGTGCCGGAATGACGGATCTCACCGGAGGCCCTCGGGGCGTTCTCCGCCGCATGCCGGTAGGCGATATATTCAGCGCGCTCTTCGAGGTTGCCCGTGCCCATGTTGGACACGCTGTTGAACGCCCCCGCGCCGGCAAACCAGACAACCATGAAAGTCATCACCAGCGAACCCGAGGCGCGGAGCGCATCAAGGCGCGCCACCCCCAGCATCCTCGCGACGAGCGAGATGCCCAGCGGCACAAAGAACAGCGAGACAAAAAGGCCGCTGTAGAATACCGCCAGCCCCTCCATGCCGTCGGTGTTGAACAGCGCCAGGGCGAGCAGCACAATCACCACTACGGCGGCGGGGGTCCCCAGCTTGACCGCCCACCATGCAGCGCCAGGGTAAGGCCAGTGCCGGCGGTATTCCCGGTACTGCAGGTACACTGCCAGCGCGCATACTGCCAGGTAGACGAAAGTCGAAACCAAATTACCCAACATCCCCAAGGTCAGTTCAATCCATCCGACCATTTCATTGCCTCCTCAGTTGCGCCACCAACGGTGCCATGATTTCAGCCGGCGTAGGCGCAAACGGGATATAGGATACCCCAATGCACCGTCTCTTGATGCTGCGCATCAATTCACCTTGTCCCGGGTGGCGGCCTCGTCGGTAGAACCAGCAATCACCGCGTCGGTGTGAATCGCCACCAGTTTGCTAGACACCTTTCAGACATACAAAATGGCCATCAGAGAGGTGTTTATAAGCAGCGCCCGGGCGATCTGTATACACCTTCAACAAGGGCTTACAGGCCTCCTGAAGGGCCTCAGTACCCCTGCCACGATCGCTCCGTCCATGTGACCCAGTGCGGCAGGGTCTGTTTCGGCAGACGCAAAACCAACCTGAGCACGGTTTTTGCTGAGCAAACGGTGGGAATTCGGGAAGTGGAAGACAAGATCTGGCTTGTCAGCTTCTTGAAGTATGATCTAGGATTCTTTGACGAGGATGTGGGGCGGGTAGAACCCACTACCAATCCATTTGTACCGGAACTGTAAACTATGTGCCCGGTATAATCTGTAAAGGATGTCTCCGGTACAGACCCTTGGGAATTTGGAGCTGGCGAGAGGAATCGAACCCCCGACCGGCTGATTACAAATCAGCTGCTCTACCTACTGAGCTACGCCAGCTAAGCGTTGGGGCGTGCACCCCGGAAAGGCCGCCGATTCTAGACAATGCGCCGGGGCCACGCAAGCCCAATGCGCCGCAGCGTGCTATTCTGCGCGGCGCAAACTCGCCAGTACTTCCAGCCCTTCGAACACCAGATCGGGGCGCAGCGTTCCCACACCACCCAGCAGAGCCTGCAGAGTAGGCGCTGCACCGCCACAGAAAAAGAGTTCGGGGGCCGGGTCAGCCGCCTCGCGCAGCGCCAGCAGCACCGCACCGGCCTGGGCAAGCGCAATACCATGGCGCACCGCCTCGGCCGTGGACTGCCCCGGCGGCAGGGCGTAGACGGGTTGTTCGGCAAACCGCACGCGGTCGGTATCCAGCAACAGGGCACGCTCCATCAGCGCTGCCCCGGGGATAATGTAACCGCCCTCGTGGCGACCGTCCGCGGCGACCAGATCAATGGTCAGCGCTGACCCGGCATCTACGACCACGAACCGCTCCGCGCACTGTTGACGGGTACCCAACATTGCCAACCAGCGGTCCACCCCCATGCGCAGGGGCTGGGCGTAGCTGTTCTGCAGGTCACCACTGCGCGCTTCGCTGCGAGCAAACCAGATTGCCGCGCTCGGCCAGCGCTGTTCCAGCAGGCGTCGCACGGCATCTTCCGTCGCCTCGCTGGAGACGCTGGCGATCCAGATCTGCGCAGGGTGTGCCGGCTGCTCCAGCAGAGCGTCAAGCGTTTGCGGGGCATCGTGGCGAAACTGGCCCCGTGCAATCACCTGCGCGCCCTGCAGGAGCCGCCATTTGGCGCTGCTGTTACCCATATCCAGCTGCAGGCACTGCAGGGCGCTCACGGGGCCGCCCGCAGGGAGATTTCCCCCCCATAAACAGATTGCAGTCCCAGCGTGGTTTCCAGCTGCAGGGCACCCCGTGCGTCGACACCGCGCGCCACGCCGGCCTGCCGCTGCTCACCACTGTGCAAGACCACGGGCTTGTCCGCGAAGGCATCCAGCGTCATCCACGAGTCGCGCCAAGGCGTGAACCCGGTATCACCGAAGGTGGACGCCAGTGGCAGCAGTTCGTTGAGCAGCGCGGCCAGCAGGGCATTGCGCCCAGGAGGCTTGCCCCCACTGAGGTGGGTCAGGTCAGTCCAGGCCTGGTCGATTCCTTCGGCGGCAGCGGCGGGCATGGCCACGTTGATCCCCACTCCCACCACCACCTGGCAGCGCCCAGCGGCATCGCCCGCCATTTCCAGAAGGACGCCGCCGAGTTTCGCGCCGTTCGCGAGCAGGTCGTTGGGCCACTTCAACTGCAGCCCCGGAACACCCAGCCCGTTCAGGGCGCGCACCACAGCGACACCTACCGCCAGGCTCAGCCCCTCCAGCGCCGCTGCACCCTGGTGGTACTCCCAGGAAAACGACAGGTAAATGTTGCGCGCGTAGGGACTCACCCACTCCCGCCCCCGGCGACCGCGGCCGGCAGTCTGCTGCTCCGCACTGCAGGCCTGCCCCGGCCCACAGCCCGCCGCGATGCCCCGCAGCATTTCGGCATTCGTGGAATCCACCGTCTCCAACAACTGTAGCCCCCCCAGCAGACTGCGGGCGGGCGCCGTCAGCCCGGCCCGCACCTGGCGCTCGTCCAGCAACTCGACGCCGCCCGGGATGCGGTAGCCGCGACCCTTGACCGATTCCACCTGCAGCCCCAGCGACTGCAGGCGATTGAGCTGCTTCCAGATCGCGGTTCGGCTCACGCCCAGCGCATCGGCCAGCGCCTGGCCAGAGTGAAACTCGCCGTCCGCGAGCAGGGGCACAAGGGTGGTGTTGGGCATCGGCGGGTAATCAGTCAGCAAAACATGCGGCGAATCATAGCAAACCCGGCGCCGGTTCAACTCACTAAACAGCCCGATTGGCCCTGCGGCGGAAATCCGGCCAGAGTAACGTGACTCAGCGCGTGTTTGCCGGTCGAACGGGCGCCCACCAGGAGAGCCACCATGCCACACCTTGACGATGTCACGCTACGGGCCGCCGCCGACAGGCTGATTCGCGCCCATGAACAGGCGTCCCGCGATAACGAATGGACGTTTTTCGTGGACCAGATTTACGCCCGCGACTGCGTGTACACCTGCGAATATGCCGGCGTCATGGAGGTCACCGCCAGAGGTGTTGCAGAAATCAAGGCCGCGCACTACGGCCGCGACATGCAGGTGGGCTGGGAAGGCTGGACCTTTCCCTACCTCGGCGTCTATACCGGCGGCGACAACCGACTTATCACCCACTGGATGAACCGCGGCCCGGGCCGACGCAGCGACGGCGGCTATTACGAAACGCCCGGCGTGTCCTTCATCACCCTGGATGCCGATGCCAGGATCATTCGCCAGTTCGACCTGTTTGATCTCGCCCACCAGATGCGCCTCTGTGATGAACTGGATGCCGCGGGCCTGCTGTCACCCGAACTGAAGGAAAATTGGGTAAGGCCCATGAAAGCCCGCCTGCAGGCACAGCTGGCCGCTTCCTGAGTCAGGCAGAAACCGGAATGCTCAGGCAGCAGACGTCGTGGCCCTGCTCGCCGCAATTTAGTTTACGTTAACGTAAACGTAGGCTATATTTCCACCACTACCCCATAGGCAGGTGCCGTGACAGATCGCAGCTACAGCATCTCGGAGTTGGCGACGGAGTTCGGTGTGACCACCCGGACGATACGCTTTTACGAGGAAAAAGGGCTCATACACCCGCGGCGGGTCGGGCAGAAGCGTCTGTACAGCCCCAGCGACAGGGTGCGTATCAAGCTGATCCTGCGCGGCAAGCGCATCGGCATGAGCTTGCAGGAAAGCGTGGAAGTGATCGATCTGTACGACCCCGCCCATAACAACCGCAGCCAGCTACACTCATTGATACGCACGGTGCAGGAGAAGCGTGAGCGATTGCTGCGCCAGAAGCGGGACATCGAAGACATGCTGGCGGGCCTGGACGAAGTACAGACCCTGTGTGAACAGGGGCTGAAAGATGCCGACCGAAAACCGACAGCGGCGCAGTAACCAGGCGGCCCGCGGGCCACACAATGACCATGGACAGAGGCAGGATCGACCATGAATACCGGCTACCCCACGCTTAACTTTGGCCTCGGCGAGGAGCTGGACATGCTCCGCGACGCCGTCTACCAGATGTGCCAGAAGGAGATCGCACCGCGCGCCGCGCAAATCGACCGCGATAACGCCTTCCCCATGGACCTGTGGCGCAAGTTTGGTGACATGGGACTGCTCGGCATTACCGTTGAAGAGCAGTACGGGGGCTCCAACATGGGCTATCTCGCACACAGCATCGTGATGGAGGAGATCAGCCGGGCGTCCGCGTCGGTAGGGCTGTCCTACGGCGCCATGTCCAACCTGTGCCTGAACCAGATCCAGAAAAACGGCAGCGAAGCCCAGAAACAGAAGTATCTGCCCAGGCTATGCAGCGGAGAGCACGTGGGGGCGCTGGCCATGTCCGAGCCCAACGCCGGCTCGGATGTGGTCAGCATGAAGCTGCAGGCGCGCAAGGAGGGCGACACCTATTACCTGAACGGCAGCAAAATGTGGATTACCAATGGCCCGGACGCGGACGTCTACGTGATCTACGCCAAAACCGACCCCCAGGCCGGCTCCAAAGGCATCACCGCCTTTCTCGTGGAGCGGGATTTCCCCGGCTTTTCGCGCTCACCCAAGCTGGACAAGCTGGGCATGCGCGGCTCCAACACCTGTGAGCTGGTCTTTGACAACACACCGGTCCCCGCCGCGAATATTCTGCGCGGCGAGGGCCAGGGTGTAAAAGTATTGATGTCGGGCCTCGACTACGAACGCACCGTGCTTTCGGGCGGGCCGGTCGGCATCATGCAGGCCTGCCTCGACGAAGTTGTGCCGTATCTCCATACGCGGGAACAGTTTGGCCAGAGCATCGGCCAGTTCCAGCTCATGCAGGGCAAGCTCGCGGACATGTACGCGGACCTCTCCGCCTGCCGGGCCTACCTGTATGCCGTGGCTGCGGCCTGCGACCGTGGCGAGGAAACCCGCAAGGACTGCGCCGCCGTCATCCTCTACACCGCAGAAAAGGCGACACAGATGGCCCTGCAGGCCATCCAGGCGCTGGGCGGCTATGGCTATACCAACGATGCCAACGCCGGCCGCCTGCTGCGCGATGCCAAACTGTACGAGATTGGCGCCGGCACCTCGGAGATCCGCCGTATGCTGATCGGTCGTGAACTGTTCAACGAAACCGCCTGACGGAGTACCGCCATGACCGTGCTGCAATCCCGCCTGAACCCGCGCGACGAAGCCTTCCAGGCCAACCGCGACCATATGCAGGCTCAGGTGGATGACCTGCGCGACAAGGTCGCCGCACTGCGCGAGGGTGGCGGTAGAAAGCGCAGGAACGCCACGTCGAACGCGGCAAACTGCTGCCCCGGCAACGCCTGCAGGCACTGCTGGACCCGGGGTCACCGTTTCTCGAGTTGTCCCAACTGGCGGCCCTGGATGTCTACGATGACCCCGTACCCGGCGCAGGCATCATCACCGGCATCGGCCGCGTGGCCGGCCAGGAATGCATGATCTTTGTGAACGACGCCACTGTTAAAGGCGGCACCTACTACCCCATGACCGTAAAGAAGCAGGGCCGCGCGCAGACCATTGCCGAGGAGAACCACCTGCCGTGCCTGTACCTCGTGGACTCCGGCGGCGCTTTCCTGCCCCTGCAGGACGAGGTATTTCCCGACCGTGAGCACTTCGGTCATGCGTTTTACAATCAGGCGCGCATGTCCGCGAAGGGCATCCCGCAGATCGCCGCGGTACTCGGTTCCTGTACTGCCGGCGGTGCCTATCTGCCGGCGATGGCCGATGAGTCCATCATCGTCAAAAACCAGGGCACTATCTTCCTCGGCGGTCCGCCGCTGGTGAAGGCGGCCACCGGCGAGGTGGTTACGGCCGAAGAGCTGGGTGGAGCCGATGTGCACTGCCGCACCTCTGGCGTCACCGACCATTACGCCAACAATGACCACCACGCGCTGGAGCTCATGCGCCGCGCCGTGGCACGCCTGAATCGCGTGAAGCCCGTGCAACTGGACATCCGTGAGCCGCAGGACCCGCTCTACGACACCCGCGAGGTCTACGGCGTGATACCCGCTGACAGCCGGCAGCCCTACGATGTGCGCGAGATCATCATGCGCCTTGTCGATGGCTCGGAGTTCGACGAATTCAAGGCGCTGTACGGTGAAAGCCTGGTCTGCGGCTTCGCCCGCATTCACGGCTACCCGGTTGGCATCGTGGCCAACAATGGCATTCTCTTTGGCGAATCTGCGGTGAAGGGAGCGCACTTTGTGGAACTCTGCGCCCAGCGCAAGACCCCCCTGGTGTTCCTGCAGAACATCACCGGCTTTATGGTCGGCAAACAGTACGAGGCCGGGGGTATCGCGCGCCACGGCGCCAAGATGGTACACGCCGTGGCCTGTGCCAACGTGCCCAAATTCACCGTCATGATCGGTGGCTCCTTTGGTGCCGGCAACTACGCCATGTGCGGCCGTGCCTACGAGCCGCGCTTCCTCTTCATGTGGCCCAACGCGCGTATCTCCGTCATGGGTGGGGAGCAGGCGGCAGGGGTGCTGGCGACCGTAAAGCAGGACCAGCTGGCCCGCGATGGCAAGGCGATGACGGCGGAAGAGGAGCGCGCCTTCAAGCGACCGATTCTGGACTTGTACGAAAAGCAGGGCCACCCCTACTACGCCTCCGCGCGGTTGTGGGACGACGGGGTAATTGATCCCGCAGACACGCGGACGGTGTTGGGTTTGGCGATTTCCGCGGCGCTGAATGCGCCGGTAGAGGAGACGCGGTTTGGGGTGTTCCGGATGTGAGCGAAGCGTTGGACGCCAGTGTGGTTGGGAGCTGCCTTGCGGGCGGACCCGTGGGCGCTTCGTTTACGGGCGGGTGCGTGGCGGCTTCGTTTGCGGGCGGGCCAGTGGGAGCTTCGTTTGCGGGCGGGGCGACGGGGAGGCGCTGGCCGGAAACGCTACGAGCACATCCATGTGCGCTCGATGGCGGCCATCCATGGCCGCCAACGTTCCGGCCAGCGCCTCCCCGCCACCCCACCCTGAATGTGGTAGTGAGTTTGGACTTTTGGCGCGGCGCCCGCCTCAGGGGAAAAGATAAAAGATTATTACTGAGCCCCCTACAACGTGCGGCAGTCTAGGCAGTGTGGGGGTGGGGCCGGAGCTGCGGGACCGTCGGCGGCCATGGATGGCCGCCGCCGAGCCTAGATGGACGTACTCGCGGCGGGTCCCGCAGCTCCGGTCCCGCCGCCACGCTGCCAGAGCCACACGAGTGCACAACCACCAACCGCGCCCACAGAACCGCAGTAAGGAACAACCGATGACCACCACCGTCCTCACCACCACAGACTACCGCGGCGTTGCCACTGTTACCCTCAACAACCCCGCCAAGCACAACGCCTTCGACGACAGCATGATCAGCGCACTGCGACTGGCTTTTGACCGACTGCGCGAGCGCGATGATGTGCGCGCGGTAGTACTGTGCTCCGAGGGCAAGCACTTCTCAGCCGGCGCCGATCTGGACTACATGAAGCGCATGGCCACCTACGACTACGGCCACAACCTGCACGACGCGGAAATGCTCGCGGGCATGCTGCGCGCGCTCTACGAATTGCCCCAGCCGACCATTGCCCGCATCCAGGGAGCAGCATTGGGCGGCGCCGTGGGGCTGGTGAGCTGCTGCGACATGGCGGTGGCCACGCGTGGCGCCAGTTTTGCCCTGTCAGAAGTGAAGATCGGTCTGGTGCCCGCAACCATCAGCCCCTATGTCATACGTGCCATCGGTGAGCGCGCGGCTCGTCGCTATTTCCTTACCGGCGAGCGCTTCGATGCCCACCGGGCGCTGGAGCTGGGCCTGATCAGTGAGGTTGCCGACGAGGAATCGCTGGATGCCGATGTAACGCGGCTGGTTGACGCACTCCTCGGCAACGGGCCCGAGGCTGTGCGCGCCGCGAAGGACCTGATCGCCAGCGTTGCGGGGGAGCCGCTGAGCACAGCACTGGTTGAAGACACCTGCGCCAGGATTGCCCACATTCGGGTTTCAAGGGAAGGCCAGGAAGGCCTCAGCGCCTTTCTGGAAAAACGCCCCCCCAATTGGCAGGAGACCTAGCCATGTTCGACAAGCTGTTGATCGCCAATCGCGGAGAAATCGCCTGCCGCATCATCCGCACCGCGCGTCGGCTGGGCATCGCCACGGTGGCCGTCTACTCGGACGCGGATCGCAACGCGCTGCACGTGCGCATGGCGGATGAAGCGGTACACATCGGCCCGGCCCCCGCGCGAGAAAGCTACCTGCAGGCGGAGCACATCATTGCTGCGGCGCTTGCCACGCAGGCGCAGGCCATACATCCCGGCTATGGGTTTTTGTCCGAGAACGCTGGCTTCGCCCGCGCCTGTGTGGAGCGGGGGCTGGTGTTCGTCGGCCCGCCGGGTGCAGCCATCGAGGCGATGGGCTCCAAGGCTGCCGCCAAGCACATCATGGGCGAAGCGGGCGTGCCGCTGGTGCCGGGCTACCACGGTGCGAACCAGGAGCCGGCCCTGCTGCGACAGGAAGCGGAGCGCATGGGCTACCCGGTATTGCTGAAGGCGACCGCCGGTGGCGGCGGCAAGGGCATGCGCCAGGTGTGGTCGGGAGATGAGTTCGACGCGGCACTGGCCGCGGCCCAGCGCGAGGCCAGTGCCAGCTTTGGCGATGCCACCATGCTGGTGGAGAAATACCTGACCAAGCCGCGCCACGTGGAAGTGCAGGTGTTCTGCGACAACCACGGCAACGCCATTTACCTGGCCGAACGCGACTGCTCAGTGCAGCGCCGGCATCAGAAAGTCATCGAGGAGGCCCCCGCCCCCGGCATGACAACGGCGCTGCGCGACGCGATGGGCACCGCCGCCGTGCAGGCTGCACGCGCCATTGACTACCGCGGTGCCGGTACCGTGGAGTTCCTGCTCGACAAAGACGGCAGCTACTACTTCATGGAGATGAACACGCGCCTGCAGGTCGAACACCCGGTGACCGAAATGATCACCGGGCAGGATCTGGTGGAGTGGCAGCTGCGGGTGGCCGCCGGCGAGGAGCTGCCGCTGCAGCAGCAGGACCTGACGCTGCGCGGCCACGCCTTCGAGGCGCGCATCTACGCCGAGGACCCGGACAACGACTTCCTCCCGGTGACCGGTACCCTTGCTTATCTGCGGGCGCCGGATGAGTCCAGCCATGTACGCGTGGATACCGGCGTGCAGCAGGGTGATGAAATCAGCGTGCACTACGACCCGATGATCGCCAAGCTGATTGTCTGGGATGAATCCCGCGAGCGGGCGCTGCAGCGTCTGTCGACCGCCCTCCGCGACTACCGCATCGGCGGGACCGTTACCAACCTCGATTTTCTCTACAACCTGGCCACCGCTGACCCTTTCCAGCGCGCCGAGTTGGACACCGGGTTCATCGAACGCCACCAGGCCCTGATTTTCCGCCAACGGCAGCAGGATCTGCAGCGGGACCTGCCCATGGCTGCCCTCGCCCTGTTCCTGCATCGCCAGCAGCAGGCGGCGCCGCCCGGCTGCCTTGACCCGTGGTCGCCCTGGGGCAGCGGCACAGGCTGGCGCCTCAATGAACCGCACCTGCACCACGTCATGCTGCACTGCCACCAGCACGACGTGAACGCCACACTGGAACCCCTGGCCGGCGGCGGTTTTAGCATCTCCATCGACGGGCAGCACACCGAACTGCGCGGCGAGTTGCGGGGCGACGAACTGGTCTTCGAGCAGGACGGCCACCGCAGGCGCGCTACCCTGGCATGCACCACGGAGGGTTTTACACTGTACCTGGCCGACGGTGCCTGCCACTTCCGTGAACTGCGGCCGGACACCGGAGAAACTGCGCAGAACGCGGCGGCGGGCGGCCTGAACGCCCCCATGAACGGGACGGTGGTCAGCCTGTTGGTCGAACCCGGCAGCGATGTGCGGGCCGGCGCTCCCCTCATGATCATGGAAGCCATGAAAATGGAGCACACCATTCGCGCGCCCGGCGACGGCACCGTGAGCCAGTTCTACTTCGCTCCGGGCGATCTCGTCGACGGCGGCGCTCCGTTGCTGGCCTTCACCGCAAGCGAGGACGCCAGCGCATGACCCTGCCCACCTCTGTCACCCTCGTCGAAATGGGCCCGCGCGACGGCCTGCAAAACGAATCTGCCCAGATTTCCGTGGCGACCAAGCTGCAATTGATTGACGACCTCGCGGCCGCCGGCATCAGGGTGATCGAAACCGGCAGCTTCGTGAATCCCAAGTGGATACCGCAGATGGCGGACAGTGCCGAGGTTTTCCAGAGCCTGCAAAGGCGTCCCGGGGTGCGTTACACGGCGCTCACGCCCAACCTGCAGGGCCTGGAACGGGCACTGGACGCAGGGGCTGATGAAGTGGCCGTCTTTGGCGCCGCCTCGGAGGCGTTCTCACGCAAAAACATCAACTGTGGTATCGCCGAGAGCCTGCAGCGCTTTGAGCCAGTGATGGCGCGTGCGCAGGCCGCGAATGTTGCCGTGCGCGGCTATATTTCCTGCGTGCTTGGCTGCCCCTACGAGGGTGCTATCGCGCCCCAGGCGGTGCTGGAGGTGGCGCGCGCGCTGCTCGCCATGGGCTGCTACGAGGTATCGCTGGGCGACACCATCGGCACCGGCACTGCGGGCAGTACCCAGCGCCTGCTGGAGACCCTGCTGGCACACATACCGGCGCGGCAACTCGCGCTGCACTGCCACGACACTTACGGCCAGGCCCTGGCGAACATCCTGGTAGGGCTGCAACACGGCATCGCAACCATCGATGCCTCAGTGGCCGGTCTTGGTGGCTGCCCTTATGCACGCGGGGCAACAGGCAACGTGGCAACGGAAGATGTGGTGTACATGCTCAACGGCATGGGTATCGATACCGGCATCGACCTGAACGCGCTGGTCGGCGCCGGTGCACGCATCTCGAACGCCCTGGGACGCCGCAACAGCTCGCGGGCGGCAAACGCTCTGCTGGCCTCCGCGGGCTGATATACACGGGGCCCTGCCGGGCGTGATAAAGTGCGGCGCAAACCGCAGCGGAACGCTCCATGCCCGTCTCCTCCGTCACCCTGCAGCGACAGCTTGCCGCCACCACCGTGGCGGTCAGCGGCGTGCTGCAGATCGCGGCTCTGTGGCAAAACCGGTTGAGTGAAGATCTTTTGGTGACCGCAGTGATTGGCAGCATCTACCTGCTGGTCGCGCTGGGCCTGTTCGGCCGCTCGCGCTTTGCGCTGGTTGTCGCAGTCGCCACGTGCGGCGGCAGCGCACTGCTTCTCGCGCCCGACCTGCCGCTCGCGAGTTGGTCGCCTCTGCAGCAGCTGCGCATCGCGGGCGATGCCATCGTCGCGGTCGTGTGCCTGAACGTGCTCTGGTCGGTGCGACACCTGCCCAGCATCTAGACCACCGCCGTGGATAGGGCAAGGTAACCCGGCGTGCCTTGCCCCAGGTCAGGGCCGATTCTGGCTAGTCAGCACCGCGGGCAGGCGCTAGAGTGCCGCGATGGACACACGCTCCACAGCATTCCCCAGCGAGGGGCTCGACCCCGAGACCTGCCGCCGTGCACGACTGTCGCGGGATCCGCGCTTCGACGGCGAGTTCTTCCTCGGTGTGCGCAGCACCGGCATCTACTGCCGGCCCATTTGCCCCGCGCGCGCGGCGGCCGAACACAATGTGGTGTACTTCCGGGAGGCCAGCCAGGCTGCCGAAGCGGGCTTTCGCCCCTGCCTGCGCTGCCGCCCGGAGGCGGCACCCGGCAGCGCCGCCTGGCAGGGCAGCTCCGTGACCGTGCAGCGGGCGCTGCGCCTGATTCGTGAGGGCGCCCTGAACACAGCCACGCTGGCCGCGCTGTGTGAGCGTCTCGGCGTCGGCGAGCGGTACCTGCGCAAGCTGTTCCAGCGCGAACTCGGCGTTTCGCCGAATGCCGTCGCGCAGAACCAGCGGCTGCTCTTCGCCCGCCAGCTGTTGCAGGAAACCGCCCTGCCCGTCACCGATATCGCTTTTGCCGCAGGTTTTGGCAGCGTACGGCGCTGCAACAGCGCGTTCCGCGCCAGTTTCGGCAAACCACCGAGTGCCATGCGTCGGGGCCGGGGCCGGGACCCAGCGACATCGGGCCAATCGATCAGTCTGCAGCTGCGCTACCGCCCGCCCTACGACTGGGAGGGTGTTCTGGACTTTTTCCAGCGGCATGCGGTGAGTGGCGTGGAATCAGTGCAGGACGGCGGGTATCACCGTCAACTGCGCTGGCCCGGGAACAGCGGCACGATCACCGTGCGGCACCAGCCCGCAGACCACGCTATTGCGCTCGAGCTGCGGCTTGACCACCTCGCGGACATGATGGCCGTGGTGCAGCGTGTGCGGCGCATGTTCGACCTTGACGCCAATCCCGAGGTTATCGCCGAAAGCCTCGCTAAGGATCCCGCGCTGGCAGCGCTTCTGGATCGCTTTCCCGGGATACGCTCCCCTCTGTGCTGGAGTGCCGAAGAGGCCACCGTGCGGGCAATCGTGGGCCAGCAGGTCAGCATCGGCGCGGCGCGCAGCGTCTGCGCCCGCCTCGCCGATGCCACACGGGAGCCAGGACAGGGTACCGGCTTTCCCATAGCAGCGGCCATTGCGGCGCTGGACGACAGCCACTTTCCCATGCCCACACGGCGTCGCGCCACACTGCGCGCCGTGTGCTATCGCCTGGCCAGCGGCGAGGTGCCAAGCGCGCAGGCGCTGCTGGCAGAGCCGGGTATCGGCCCCTGGACCGTCGCCATGATCGAGATGCGTGGCGAAGGGCGGCCAGATGCCTTTCCGCCGCGGGATCTGGGCCTGATGCGCGCCTGGGAGGCGCTGCCCGACGCCGAGGCTCCGCTGGAACATGCCTGCGAGCGCTGGCGCCCATGGCGAGCCTATGCCGCCAACCTGCTGTGGCGCAGCCTCGGTGTCTAGCCGGCCGACGGCGCACATACCCCCGAGCAACCAAACCAGGACACCTCCACCATGCCCACCACCACAGCACGCGTGATCGGAAGCCCCCTTGGGCCACTGCAACTGGTCGCAACGGGGTCACACCTGAGCGCCATACATTTTTCCGACCGACACAGGTCGTATGCGCAGGACAACGGCGCCAGCGCTGTCCTGGAGCGGGCCAGCCTGCAGTTGGCAGAGTATTTTGCCGGTCAGCGGCGCACATTCGACCTGCCGCTCGCGGCGGGGGGCACGGCGTTCCAGCAGGCGGTCTGGCAGACCTTGCGCGAGATTCCCTGGGGCGAACTGCGCAGTTACCGGGACATTGCCTGCGCGCTACAGAACCCACGCGCGGTGCGCGCTGTCGGCGCCGCCAACGGCCGCAACCCGCTGCCGATCGTGGTGCCCTGCCACCGGGTGATAGGCGCCAACGGCAGCCTCACCGGGTTTGCCGGCGGGCTGGAGGCAAAGAGACTGTTGCTGGAACTGGAGGGCAGCCTGCCGACCCATGGCCGTTAAAGCAGCCTGCCCCCGGCTTGCGGCTCAGGGGCTGTTGGCGATGAAGCTGATCCAGGTGGCTTCGTTGATGAACCCGCCACCCCAGCTGGCCCACACCTCACCCAGGCCGGCTTCGGTGATCGACTCCACGGATTCACCCGCCGCGAGCTTGTCGGCGACATAGGTGAAGGTCAGCTGCAGCATATCGAGGTAGCGCTCCAGATCCGCCTTCGTGGCCAGGCTGCCGTGGCCGGGAACAATGACCGTGCTACCGTCAACACGCTCAAGCACCGCCTTTACCGCGGCAATATAGCCGGGCACCGTACCGCCGGAGCCGATATCCACAAAGGGGAAACGATCCTTGAAGAACAGGTCCCCCATGTGCACCACGTTCTCCGCGGTAAAGTAGACCACGCTGTCGCCATCGGTGTGGGCCGCGGCATAGTGCTGCACTTCCAGATCGTCACCATTGAAGTGCACGGCCAGGGAATCTCCGTAGGTAACCACCGGCAAAGCACCCTTGGGGCTGGGTTCCACCACGCGGTTCATTGCCGGCATGTCCTGCCGTGTCGCCATACGCTCACGCACCCGGGTGTGCGCGACCACAACGGCCCCGCGATCTGCCCAGAACAGGTTGCCACCCGTGTGGTCGGAGTGCCAGTGGGTGTTCAAGACAAACCGCGGGTTGGCATCCGCGCCGGCGAGGTCGATCAGGGCCGCTTCATAGGCCGGCACCATGTTCGCGTAATCGTCGTCGATGATCAGCAGCCCGTCCTCACCCACCGAAGCGACAACATTGCCGCCACGCCCCTGCAACAGGTGCAGCGTGCCAGTCAGCGGCGTGGAGGTCACCTCCGGCAGGGGTTCATGGTTGTCTGCCTGCGCTGGCACAGCAGCGGCCAATGACAGGGCTGCGCCCAACAGCACAGCCGGCAGCGATAGGCGGTACCCGGCGGGCAACAAGGGGATAATCGGCTTTCGTTTCAAGGGCATGGGACGTCCTTCTTTGCGGATACGACGATGACCCCTACGCATTGAGGTCGGGAATAAGATCATCCTTGAGGTGTTCAATGGCGTCCTTCAGACGCAGTTTTTCCTTTTTCAGGCGCTGCAGCAGAATCTGGTTTTTATAGGGGAACTCATAGAGCTCTTCGATCTTTTCATCCAGCGCACGGTGCCGCGCCATCAGTTCCATCAGCCGCATGGCGGGCGTCGGTTCCTCGTTGGCGGCGTCGGTTTCAACGTGGCCGCGTCCAAATGGGATGCGCGGTGGCTCGTTCATTGTGGGGCTGGCTCCTGCACTCGCCGTGTCCTGATCGTGTTCAACTCTATACCTTCCGGGTTTGTCGGCACAAGCACCCCGTTAGTCCTCGCTCACCGAGAGGCGTCGCTGGCAACCTGCCGCTGATGCTCCAGCAGCGCCGGCCAGAGCGCGTTGTGCGCCTCCCCCACCGCCAGGAAATGTGGGCTCAGCAGCGAATCCCGGCAGTTGTAACGCAGGGGCAGGCCGTCCATACCGAGCACACTGCCACCGGCCGCCTCCACCACCGCCTGGCCGGCCGCAACATCCCATTCACAGCAGGGCGAAAACCGCGGATAGACATCCCCTCGCCCCTCCGCCAACTGGCAGAACTTGAGGGCGCTGCCGCTATTTTCGCGCTGTAGCGCGCCACAGCGCGACTCCAGCCACGCCAGACAGGCATCCAGCTGTGCATTGCGATGGCGTCGGCTGGCCAATACCGTCACGCCACCCGGAGCGTCGCCCAGCGCCCGGGTCGCCAGCGCCTGCTGCTGCCAACCGCCCTGGTTATCCGCCGTGAAGCGCGCCGACAGCTCCCCCGGCACACCCACACAGGCGACCTTCTGCAGCGGTATATAGAGCACCCCCAGCACAGGCCGGTGCGCGTCGATCAACGCGATATTGATGGTGAACTCGCCCGTACCGGCGATGAACTCCTTGGTGCCATCCAGCGGATCCACCATCCAGAAGCGGCCCCAGGCATGACGCCGGGCCTTCTGCGCGGGAGATGACTCCTCCGAGAGCAGCGGCAGGTCCGGCGTTAGCGCCGCCAGTCCATCGCGCAGGCAGGCATGGGAATCCATGTCGGCGTGCGTGAGTGGGGAATTATCCGTTTTGGCGCGCAGGCCACTGTCGCCGGGGGCGTGATAGTGCTCACAGATCAGTTCCCCCGCCGTCCGGCAGAGTTCGAGAAGCGGGGGTACGAGAGCGGTTAAATCGTGCACTGCGGGCGCCTGCAGAATCCAGCAGTGATTGTAACACCCTGTTTTGCCGCGCGCTGTCGCGCCGACCCCTTGCCCGGGGTAAATCCCGCCTGCTCCCAGCCCCCGGCATGCGGCTCGGGCCGAAAAACGGCATACTAGGCTGCCTCGAAACAACGGTGAACCGCTGGCATGATCAACTGGGACAGCATCGATACAGTTCTGCTGGACATGGACGGCACCCTGCTGGACCTGCACTTCGACAACTACTTCTGGCTGGACCACCTGCCCCGCCTGTACGCGGAGAAACACGGTATCCCGGCAGCAGATGCCACTGCTGTCCTGCACGGGCGTTTCGATGGCCGCCAGGGCACGCTGGACTGGTATTCGCTGGATTACTGGAGCGCGCAACTGGACATGGATGTACCGGCACTGAAGCAGGAACTGCGGCACATGATACGGCTGCGGCCACACGCCCTCGAGTTTCTGCAGCGGCTGCACGCCGGCCCCCGCGAAGTGATACTGGTGACCAACGCCCACCGCAAGACACTGGACATCAAAATGGCCCAGGTGGATATCACATCGTGGTTCGACCGCTTGGTGGTGTCGCACGATCTCGCCGCACCCAAAGAGGATCAGGCCTTCTGGCACGCCCTCCAGGCGCTGCACCCGTTCAATCCCGCTCGCACCCTGCTGATTGACGATACAGAAAGTGTGCTGCAGTCAGCGCATGACTATGGCATTGCCCACCTGCTCACCCTGCTGCAACCCGACAGTCAGCTGCAGAAGCGTCTGGACACCCGCTTCCCCGGCATTCATCACTTTGATGAGATCATGCCGGATGCGCATTCTGCGAGCGCTATAACGTGAGCGAGCACAAACTTCGAATCGATAAATGGCTGTGGGCGGCGCGCTTTTTCAAAACCCGCAGCCTGGCGAAAACCGCCATCGAAGGCGGCAAGGTGCAACTGGACGGCCAACGCATCAAGGTGTCCAAGGAAATCGCCGTGGGTGACCGACTGCTGATTCGCCAGGGCTGGGACCTGCGCGAAGTGATCGTCGACGCGCTCTCCGACCAGCGCCGCGGTGCCCAGGAAGCCCGCCAGCTTTATACCGAAACCGAGGCCAGTGTCGCGCGCCGCGAGAGTGAAGCCGAGGCCCGCAAGGCTGCCGGAGGCATGATCGAGCGACCGCTGCACCGGCCGACCAAGAAGCAGCGGCGACAGATTCACCGTTTCAAGGAATTGCCGGGCGACGAGTGAGTGGCAGTGCTACCACACGGAAATGATCGCAATCCTCTCCGAATACGCTAAAATCTGACCATGTTACGCGATATTCCCGTCACACTTCCCACCACGCCCCTACTGAGCGCCGTCGATCAGGGGCGCTCCCTGCGCACGTTGAACGAGACAGAGCTGGCGCAATTGTGCGAAGAACTGCGCGCCTATCTTCTCTACAGCGTCGGGCAGAGCGGCGGCCACTTTGGTGCCGGCCTCGGTGTGGTAGAGCTGACCGTGGCACTGCACACTGTGTACGACACACCACAAGACCGCATTGTGTGGGACGTTGGCCACCAAACCTACCCGCACAAGATTCTCACCGGGCGCATGCAGCAGATGCGCAGCATACGCCAGTCCGGCGGCCTCGCCGGCTTCCCCAAGCGCAGCGAGAGCGAGTACGACACCTTCGGGGTCGGCCACTCATCGACCAGCATCTCCGCCGCCATGGGCATGGCCCTTGCCGCACGGCAGCAAGGCGTTGACCGGCATGTTGTGGCGGTGATCGGCGATGGCGCCATCACGGGTGGCATGGCCATTGAAGCTCTGGCGCACGCGGGCCATGTGCGGCCCAACATGCTGGTGGTGCTCAACGACAACCAGATGTCCATCGGCCACAACACCGGCGGCCTCGCCACCTATTTTGCCAAGATATGGGCCAGCAAGACCTACATCAGCCTGCGAGAGGGCTCCAAGAAGATCCTCAAGCGCATCAAACCCGCCTGGGACCTGGCCAAGCGCACCGAAGAGCATATGAAGGGCATGGTTGCTCCCGGCACCCTGTTCGAAGAACTGGGCTGGCACTACATTGGCCCGCTGGACGGCCACGACCTGCCGCAACTACTGCAAACCCTGGAGAACATGAAGGACCTGGAAGGGCCCCAGTTCCTGCACATCCGCACCATGAAAGGGAAGGGCTTCGCACCGGCGGAAAAAGACCCGGTGGGCTACCACGCCATCAACAAGATCGAAGCTGTACCCAAGGGACCGCAGGCCAACCTGCCCGCCCCACCCGCTGCACCGCGCAAGCCCAAGTTCCAGGACGTATTCGGGCGCTGGCTGTGCGACATGGCCGAGCGGGACCCAAGGCTCGCAGGCATAACGCCAGCCATGTGTGAGGGGTCAGGCATGGTGGAATTCGCCGAGCGCTTCCCCCGGCGCTACCACGACGTTGCCATCGCCGAGCAGCACGCCGTCACCCTGGCGGCCGGCATGGCCTGCGACGGCCTGAAGCCCGTTGTGGCAATCTACTCCACCTTTTTACAGCGGGCCTACGACCAGCTCATCCACGATGTTGCCATCCAGAACCTGGACGTCACCTTCGCCATCGACCGCGCTGGCCTGGTGGGCCAGGACGGCCCCACTCACCATGGCGCCTTCGATCTCAGCTACCTGCGTTGCATCCCTAACATGGTGATAGGCGCGCCCTCAGATGAGAATGAATGTCGGCAAATGCTCTACACGGCCTACCAGCACGCGGGCCCCGCGGCAGTCCGCTATCCGCGCGGCACGGGCAAGGGTGCACTGATTGCGGAAACCATGACTGAGCTGCCCATCGGCAAGGCTGTTACCGTGCGCGAGGGCCATCGCGTGGCGATTCTGGCCTTCGGCACCGTGCTGCCGGCAGCGCTCGAAGCCGGGGCTGCCCTGGATGCCACGGTGGTTGATATGCGCTGGGTGAAACCGCTGGATGAAGCCCTGGTGCTGGCGCTTGCTGGAAAGCACGACTTGCTGGTCACGGTGGAAGACAACGCGATTGCCGGTGGTGCGGGCAGCGGAGTGCACGAACTACTCGCGGCGAGGCGCGTCGACACGCCCTGTCTGCATCTGGGCATTCCAGATGCGTTTGTGGAGCACGGCAGCCAGGCCGAGCAATACGCAGCGGCCGGACTGGACGCGGCGGGTATTGTGACAGCGGTGGAATCCCGCCTGATCGACGTGGAGCTTGCGCATGGCGAGGTTCGGGCCAATGCTGTGCCGGTGGTGGGGTGATCGCTTGAACACCGAGGGCGCCTGACACGTGGCCCCCATCAAGGTGCTCTGCGCTGCAACTTCCTATCCTGCGGACACCAGCGACTGGCGCGGGGTATTCATCCGCCATCTGGTCGATGCACTGGCCCGCCGCCCGGATATTCAACTCTCCTTGTGGGCCCCACCGGGCCCCTTGCCAGACAACGTGCGCTACCTCCCCAACCATGATGAAGAGCGCATGCTCTCCGAACTCATGGCCGCCGGGGGCATCGCACATCTGATGAGAAGCCGCAGCCTCAGTGGTTTAACTGCGCCACTCAAACTATTGCGCTCCCTTCACTCAACGTTTCGCAGAGAGTCACAAACCGATCTTTACCACCTGAACTGGCTGCAAACGGCTCTGCCGCTTCCTGCCGATGGAAAACCGGTGCTGGTTACGGTTTTGGGGACGGATTTGAAGCTACTGGCGCTACCCTTCGTCAAGTCTCTCATACGTCGATCTCTGGCCTATCGGCCAGCAGCAATATGCCCGAACGCTGAATGGATGGTTTCGGAACTCAGGGACGCGTTTGGCGATAAGGCCCTTATCGAGCCGGTCATGTTCGGAATTGACCCCGTCTGGTATGCTGTGCAAAGGCGACCAACCGCCCAAAAACCAAAATGGCTGGCGGTCACGCGCCTGACTCGCGATAAGCTGGGACCGTTGTTCGAGTGGTCTGCACCGCTTTTTAATGGGCAAGCTCGAGAGCTGCATTTGCTGGGGCCGATGCAGGAACAGGTGAGCATACCGGAATGGGTCCACTATCACGGAGCTGCTTCTCCACAGACGCTAGCGAATGAGTGGTTTCCACAGGCCCACGGCTTGATTACGCTTAGTCAACATGCTGAAGGTAGACCACAAGTGATGCTGGAAGCCATGGCATCTGGCTTGCCAATCATCGCTTCTGACATGCCAGCACATGCTAGCCTTGTTCAATCAGGCGTGACCGGTTCACTCTGTCAGTCTCAAAAATCCTTCGCCGTAGCGCTCTCAGCACTGGAAGACCCCCCAACCAACCAACACCGTGGCGAGGCCGCTCGCGCACGTGTCAAAAGGGACATTGGCACATGGGATGACTGCGCCCAGCGCTATGCGGCCATTTACAGCCGACTTGCAGGGGACAGGATTGGACAATAAGGTTCTGGTCGTTGGTGCCGACGGGTTTCTGGGCACTGCGATATGCCGCGGCCTGGCCAAAAGGGGAAACGCTGTTATCACTATGGGACGCCACAATAGCCCTCAAGCAGCCCACCTCAAGCGACCGCTGGCAATGAGCGCGCCAAGCGCGACTGATTTCGGCACGATATGCAGAGAGCTCGATACTATTATCTATCTGGCATCAGCAAGCACGCCTGGAAGCAGCGTCGGACAACCCACCCTCGAAGTATACGAAAACCTAGCGCCGCTGACCCAGTTGCTTGAAGCGATCGGGGATTCACCAGAAAGACATCTCATCTACTTTTCTTCAGCAGGCGCACTCTACGGGACGTCGCCAGATCTCGCTTCAAAAGAAAGCGACCCACCGATGCCACGCTCTTATCACGGCGCGGCGAAAGTAGCCGCCGAGCAGTTTATTCGCGCTTGGACCGTGCAAACCGGAGCAAAGGCGACCATTCTCCGCCCATCCAACGTGTACGGTCCCGGGCAGGCCGAAAGACTAGGATTCGGCATTATCCCAACCGCACTCGGCAGCATTTTGAGAGACGAACCACTAACAATTTGGGGGAGCGGGGAAGCGGTAAGAGACTATCTGTATATTGATGACCTTGTTTCGTTGACTCTCAGCACGATGGACAATGACATATACAGCGGGTGCCGCATCCTGAATGCGGCTGGCGGCCACGCGGTATCCATCAATGAACTCATGCTCTTGGTCGAGAAAATAACGGGACGCCGCCTGCTGCGAATCTATTCACAAGGCCGCTCGATTGATATGGATCGCGTACTAGTGGACATTCAGAAGGCGGAGGATATGTTCGGTTGGCAGCCAATTGTAAGCCTGGAGGAGGGTCTGGAACGCACATGGAACTGGTACGTACGCACTCATCCATAAACAGGCCCCTCGCCCCTCTTTGTTCGATATGTATCGCACACTTTCGGGGCCATGAGTTAATAGCCGAATGTATCGAGTCCGTATTAGCGCAGAACTGCGATTTCTCCTTTGAAATCATTGTTCATGACGATGCTTCCCCCGATGATTCGGTCACCTTCATGCTAAGCCAATACCCGCAGATCGAAGTCTTGGAGAGCAGGGAAAACGTAGGGTTTTGTGTCGCCAACAATCGTATGGTGGAGCACGCACGCGGGAAGTACGTTCTTTTACTGAACAATGACGCGACACTATTCCCTGATGCACTTAAGACTCTCGCAGACTACGCCGAAAACAACGAGGAAACAGGCATACTGACACTGCCTCAATACGACTGGGAGAGCGGCGAGCTCGTAGACCGGGGATGCTTGCTGGATCCGTTCTACAACCCGGTACCAAACCTTGACCCGGAGCGGACTGAGGTTGCAATGGTAATTGGCGCTTGCCTATGGATACGACGTGAAACCTGGCAAGATCTGGGGGGCTTTCCTGAGTGGTTCGAGGCAGTAGGAGAGGACCTATATATTTGCTGTCTAGCACGACTGAGAGGCGAATTTGTTCGCACGACTAAGGAAAGCGGATACCGACACAGACAAGGACATCGAATTGGTGGTAACAAGCCTGAAATGGGCAGGCTATGCACAACCTACAACAGACGCGCACTGAGCGAAAGAAACAAGACATTCACTCTACTCATCCTAACGCCAACGTTATTCATGCCCTTACTCGCTATGCTTCACTTTTCAATGCTAACTCTGGAGGGCCTTATTCTGGCGGTCGCCTCGCGCAACCTACGCGTGCTGAACAAAGTATACTGGGCCGCATTGAGCTCAACTCTGCTGCAAAGCAAGCGAATAGTCGCAGAACGAGAGAAGGCTCAGGGAGCGCGTGACTGCTCTGTTAAGGAATATAGAAGACCATTCACCTTGGTGCCGAGAAAACTCTGGCTGCTATGCCAATATGGAATACCGGTGATACGTTAAAAATAAGCCGATTGCTAAGAAATAAATAGCAGTGGTGACTACAAAAATATTTATACCTGAGCAGCTAACCCTGTGGACGGCGGTGCGGAGAAATACTTGGATTTCTTGAAATAAGGCGGCCTGCTTGAAACCCATACTAACTATAATTATTCCTAGCTACAACTGCTTAAAGGACCTTCCACACTGTGTGGAAAATATAGGAAGTGTATTAAAAGACAACCTGGGCAGCAGTGTCGTAGTCCACGTACAAGACGGAAACTCAAATGATGGAACTAAAAATTATCTAAAAACCCTAAATCTTCCATACCTTACTTTCCACAGCGCGGAAGATCTTGGAGTCTATGACGCGATGAACACAGCGGTTAAAACTTCAACTACCGAATGGGTGTATTTCATGGGGGCAGATGACAGGCTTTTGCCCGATTTTGGAAGAGCGCTAGCGCAACTCACGAACAGCGACCGTATTTACTACGGAAACGTGAGATTCGCAAGCACTGGGAAAAGATACGACGGCCCATTCACTGCGCTCAAACTGGTGTTTCGCAATATTTGCCATCAATCAATGTTCTTCCCTACACACTTACTACAGGCTGCACCATACTCACTCAGATACAGAACGAAATCGGACTGGGCTTCCAATATAAAATTTATTCGCGATGAAACGATGGAATATCTTGACTACGATATTGCCATATTTCAAGACCAGAACGGACTAAGTTCCACCGAAGAGGACTTACCTTTTGACCAGGATAGAGCACTGTTGTTCCGCATAAACCACGGTAGAGCGCTGCAGGTTTTGGCACTGCTGGCACCCGTAGTGACAGCCATCCACAAATACACCGTTGCCTTGACTCGAAAAAAACGCAAGTACTGCAGGGATGACAGTGAACAGGCATGACTTCAAATTCCTCAAAAAAACTAAGGTGAATGCGGTGATGCACCGGCGTATCTCTCCCGATGATCAATGCCGTGGAAAACAATAGAATTTCTATGCAGTCACGCGAATTTTTTTCATCCGAGGAGCAAATGACTATCGCCTTTGATCATCATATTTTTACAATGCAGCGATACGGCGGTATATCGCGGTACTTTGCGCGTTTGGCTGAGGGCCTCCCTGAACTAGGAGTCACCACTAACATTTTAGCTCCCTATCATCAAAATCGATATCTCCGAGAAGCTCGCCATACTTCAGTATTTGGAAAGGAATTAAAAAATCATCAAAGCAAAATCTCGCGCCTACTCTTCTTGACAAACTCCTTCTTGGCAAATCGCCAATGCAAAAAACTTAAACCCGATATAATACATGAAACCTACTACACAGCTAATCCGCTTGTAGGCCGCCCTAAGGCACGTATCGTTACTGTTCATGACATGATTCATGAGAGATTCAAATCACTATTTAGGAAGAATGACTACACATCAGCAAATAAGTTTCTCGCTGTATCACGTGCAGACCACGTAATCTGCGTATCTCAGAACACTAAATCGGACTTGTGTGAAATATTCTCTGTCCCCGAAGATAAAATTACTGTCGTGCACCTTGGTTTTGATCCAAATATGACAAAGCTCATGGAGCAGCAACCAAGAGTTGGCAGACGCCCCTACCTTCTATTCGTAGGAAATCGTGGAGGCTACAAGAACTTCGACACGCTACTAAGAGCCTTTGCCAGTCGGCGACATATCCCGGCGGAGTTCGACCTTATAGCTTTTGGTGGTGGATCCTTCAGCAAGACCGAGGCGGCTCTCATTAGACGCCTTGGCCTTCGCAGCAATTGCGTCCGCCATGTAGGTGGTAACGATCGGAGACTCCAGGAGCTATATCGGTCTGCCTATGCACTAGTCTTTCCTTCGCTCTATGAGGGTTTTGGGCTACCCCCGTTAGAAGCTCTGGCGAACGGCTGCCCAGTCATATCCAGCAACACAAGCTCAATGCCTGAAATTATTACCGATGCCGCACAGTACTTTTCACCATCAGATGCAGACTCCATCGCAGATGCAATTGAGGCTGTGACTACCGATGACAGACGACGAAATGAACTCATTGAACGAGGTACAAAAAGACTTAAGGCCTTCTCTTGGGAAAAATGCTGCGCCGAGACCTTGGATGTCTACAATTGTGCGTCACGTAGGTGATATATATTTTTGACTGATGGCGGAACATCTTGTCGGCGTAGACGGATAGGTGGCTTACACATAATTTACACCGACCAGCTTCACCAACACAATCGCCTGCTTTTCGCACTTGCTAGTGAGGCGTCATCCAAATGGAGATGTAATGAATAAGGAAAGGTCACCAGAATGCAGGCTGTGTGGATCGCCTACATCAGACATATTTCAGCTTACGGTGCTCAGTGAGCACGAGGTACATTACTACGAATGTTTTGGCTGCGGCTCTCTTCAAACAGAGGCGCCTTATTGGTTGGATACTGCCTATAATAGTACGAATCTATCCAGAGAAGACACAGGGGCAGCGCAGAGAAGCATTCAAAACAGTGCTGCAGTCTTTGCGATTTCAAGACTACTGAATCTGAAGAATGTATTTGATTTCGGTGGGGGTGATGGGCTTCTTTGCCGACTGCTTAGAGACACTGGAATTAATTGCTTCTTAGGGGACAAGTATGCAACCCCAACGTACGCACAGGGGTTCACTGAGCCGGACTTTGAAGTCCCCGACCTCGTAGTCGCATTTGAAGTCATAGAGCATTTCGAGAATCCACGGTCAGATTTTCATCAACTTTTCAGAAAAAGACCGAAAGCAATTTTACTAAGCACCTGTATATATAAAAAGCAGAAAGAAGACTGGTGGTATTTATCACCCAGCTCAGGTCAGCACATTTTTTTCTACAGTCAACGTGCACTTGAAGACATCGGAAAGGCACATGGCTATAGATTAGTCGTGAAGGGGGATTACATTTTGTACGTTCCGCAAAATCAAGCGGTTCGAGGATGTGTTGCGGGGACTCTTTTGAGTCTGCTGGCTATACGGATTACCCGGTTGGTTCTAGTTTTTCTCCCATCCCCAGGAGTACAGAGAGATCACCAATTTCAAGTTGCAAAATCGAAACGCGAGGCAAACCAGAAACCCGCAAAAACCCTAGAAGCCCAATGAAATTCGGCGATGCCAATCAATACCTGATCTCGTAGCGCCCCAAACCACAGTTGTATCTAATAATCCTTCTATTGAAAACTCGCTTTATCTGATCTGGAAAGTATTCCGCCATCCAATAGAAGCCAGCTATAAAATAATCTGTGGGAATTCTAGGCGACGCAATCATTCTAAGCTCCCTGTCATATTCCTCCGCATAACGCGCACTTAGTTGACCGGCATGCAATCGAAATCCACCAAGCCAAGCCTCTACAATATGAATGTTTGCGTGTTGCAAAAAGACAGACCAGAGATAGAAATCTCCAGCCAACTTGAACTTCGCGAGCATAGAAAGATCTACAAGCGAATGTAATCTGGCATTCCAAAAGGTCGATTCCTGCTGTAGATGACCGAGCAAGGATCCATAGAATCCGGTTTTAAAAAGACGCGGATTGTATGCAAATGGAAGGGAATATCGAATCATGTGCCCACGTTCGTTGTATACGACCTTCACACCGGTTAAAAACTCGACGCGATCATCGGAAAACACTCCTGAAACAATTTCAAATGCATAAGGCGAGAGTAGATCGCCGGCATTTAGGTAGCAATTGATATCTCCGGGAGGCGACTCGCGGAATCCATTCGCTAAAGCCTCGTACATCCCACTGTCCACTTCGGATACGCAGATGATCTTCACATGCTCATGAGATCGATAACGGTCAAGTAGATCGTGAACAATTTCCAGCGTCCCATCATCGGAGCCCCCATCGCGGACAACGTAGGTCAATGAATCTGCACCCGTTTTCAGTGAAGACTGCTCCAGCACTGAAAGCATCGTTTGTCTGATGTACTTGCGACTATTAAGACATGCCGTAACGCAATAAAAATGCATACTTCAACTTTGTGGTAAATTAAGACCTCGATACTACTAGGAAAGCTACATAGATGCTCGCAGCCCGGCTCACTAATGCTCTTCTTTCAAGAATCGGGCTTAGGCTTGTTCACGTCAAGTCAGCCGGAACATCGATGCATGATGCACTCTCCCGGGTCGCACCGTACGTCCGCACTGTTAAGACTGTCATTGACGTCGGCGCAGCCAGGGGAACCTGGACCATCGCAGCGAGCAAGGCTCTACCGGGAAAGGCATTTCTGGCGATTGAACCCCTGCGCGAAAGAGAGGTCGATTTACAACGACTGAGAAAGCGTATCCCCAATTTTGATTATGAACTCTGTGTGGCTGGTGAGGCCCACAATACGGCCGTCTCATTGAGTGTAGCCGAGGATCTCGATAGCAGCATTGTGAATGACTCTGGCGGAAGAATTGTCCCGTGCAAGACCCTAGACGGCATCGTGAATGAAAGAGGGACCAAAGGTCCGTTCATGCTCAAATTTGACACTCATGGATTTGAGATTCCGATCTTAAAGGGCGCAACTAAAACCTTAGAGAACACTGAAGCTATCGTTATGGAAGTCTACAACTTCAACATTTCGAGAACTGCTGTAAGGTTTGCTGAGATGTGCAATTATCTGGAGAACACCGGCTTCCGTGTTTTCGGACTCGCTGACCCAATGTTCAGGCCAGAAGACAAAGCGCTATGGCAATTTGACTTGGTATTTCTAAGACAAGATGCCAGCGCTTACACTTCTGACCAATTCATTCAATATACTAACAAGAGCAAAACGCCCAATTCTAACGAGTAGATTTTAAAGTAAACGAAAAAAGGACTAATCTACCAGTTTCGAAGAGTGACACGACATAGATGTTCAAAATATCATCATGAGCGGACATTGCTCGACAAATGAATCGACAATCTGTGAAAAATATATTTCGCAACACGCTTTGGAAATGCCAAAAAGACCTGCAGAAAGCCTGTGTCAGCACCATGAAAGTTTTTCTGAAAAACGAATGTGTCTGCGGCATTATTCCGCTGTACGTCTCCGGGATGAGTTAATTCACCCAAAGGGAAAATCTGCATTTCAGAGTGTTGACTTTGCGGTGAAGTAGTGTGTGTTGCATCTTCACCGAAGCCAATATTACTCACAAGATTTACATTCGGAGTTGCAGTCAACCCCCCCTTGCGCCAGACGCAGGCGGTCCAAGGGTAATCCCATGTGTCTATTTCATCTGCTTTCACCTTATCAAAAATGGTACTCCAATACTTTCTCTCCTGAGGGTCAGCTATCTTTTGACGCCAATCGAGGGTCTTCTTCCACTCCGGCCAAAAAGGCATATCTCCCTCATAGAATTGCCAGGCACGTCTCCAAGTTGCCCAACCCCAGCAATGATTATACTTCGAGAAATAGTACGAAGCCTCGCCGCGCCTGTGACCGTGTTGAAAGTTGTTGCCAGTAATTACAGAGACGCGCTCATCCTCGGAGTACCGATCGAGGAGTTCCTCACAAAAAGTAAAAAAATCTGGGTGCGCTACACAATCGTCCTCCAAGATTATTGCGCGTTCTACGTTCTCAAACACCCAATCAAGGCCGCTGCTGACACGACGCTTTAATCCAAGATTGGCATCCGCGTAGTTGCGGTACACGTCACATGGCCAGTCCACATTTTCGACTATTTCGCGTACTGCACGACAGCGCTCTGCATCAGTGGGATGGTCGGCCCGTGGACCATCGGCGATAATGAACAGCTTTCTTGGGCGCTGTTCGCGAATGACAGCGAATGTCTTTTCGGTATGTTGTGGCCGGTTGAATATGATGTAAGCAATCGGGGTCTGAACCATTGGCCTCTCACCTTATGCATTCTCAGCGGTCTTTGAATAGCTATGCAGCTACAGTTGCTGGCCGCATAAACAACTGTCGTATCAAGAATTCACTTCTCTTAACTAGTACTACAGGCACCTGAAAAACACCGTATTCATACACTTCGCATAAACCTCATACCCCCTCTCCCGCATGAAGCACCCAACGTCGCTGCCTTCAACCTCATGAAGACTGCTCTTCAGCACTTCAACAAGCACATACTCCGGCCGGTACCGGTTCCAGTCATTGGACTTCAACACATCCAGATCCAGGCCCTCAACATCAACCGTCAGGAAGTCGATCTGCTGCCCGGCCGGCAAATGCGCCTCCAGTATCTCCGCCAAGGGTAACACCTGAATCTTTCGGGTCGAGATGATTCTGAATCGGTTGTCGGCCTGCGCCCGCTGTTCTGAGAGTGCCGCGGAAAAACCGTTCAGCGCAGGCTCATTGAACATGTAGTAGTCCAACTCCGTCGCCACGGCACCCACGCCCATTTCAAGATTGATATCGCGCTTACGGTGCTTGCGGAAAGCGCGCATGCTGCCGGGCATGGCATCAATGTTGATGCCGCGCCAGCCTGCTTTGTAGAACAGGTAGGTATTCGAGTAACGCTGTGGATGATGTGCCCCGACATCGACGTAGAACCCATCTTTCTTATCCGAGAAAACCCGTTTCAGTATGAGGTCTTCGCCCTCCTGCGCCCAGGAGCATTGCTGCCACTGATCCCAGCGGATGTTATAGAGCACCCGCCTGATGAGACTCTTGATAAAATCGGGCACGTATTCCCGTATAAACTCACGCATTAGCCATTCACCAACGAGACCGGGCCATTCTGGTAGTCACAGCCACAATATTGAACGACGCCACCTTCATCGCGAAAATTCTGCGCGTTTCTCCCTGCAGCAAGTCCGCAAAGAACGCAGCGGTCGCATAGGACAGCACCGTGGCCCAAGCCGCACCCAACGCGCCATAGGACGGAATGAGGAGCAGGTTCAAAGCAACATTCACCAGCATCCCCAGAACCGCCCTCTGCATGCTCAACATCTGCCGGTTCTCGGCAAGATACCAGTTACTGCTGGCAACCCCCAAGAATACAAATATCGCCGCCCAGATGTGAACCGCCAGCACTTCGCCGGCAGCCGCATAGTCGCCGCCAAACAGCAGGGTCACTACAGGGGTAGACAGGAATGTCATGGGCACGGCGACACACACCGAGAGCCAGACCATGACGTCGAACAGAGTCTGTAAGCGCCGGTAGTACTGCGCCTCATCGGCCATCCGGGATTCCAGGATGGCTGGCAGCACCGACGCCATAACAGCCATGGGCACAAAATACCAAACCTCACTCACGCGGGTCGCAGCGCTGTATAACCCTACCTCTGTATCACCAATCATTTGCCCGAGCATGATCTGGTCTACTTTCATATAAACGGTGATCGCCACGCCCGACAGCAGCAGGGGCCAACTAGCTGTCAGCATCACCTTTGCCCTGCTGGCAGAGGCTCTGAGTTCGGCAAGAGAAAACCCATAGAACCGGAAAACCCAAAGCATCAGTACGGCGCCCACAAGCGCTTCGCCCATCACGGCCCACGCGAAGAGCACCAGGGGAGCATCCAGCAGAATGAGCACAATCTTGACCACGGCAAAGGCGAGAAAGGAGGCGTTCTGCACCATCACGGTGTACTTGGACAGCACCTGCGACTCAAACCAGTAGGCGGCGACGTCACTCACCTTGAAGAGCATCATGGAGCCGAGTATCGCAACCAGTACTAGCGCCAGCCTGTCCTCGGGGCGCAGCCAGAAGATAACCAGCAAAATGAGCCCGTAGGCCAGCAGCCCACCCGCGAATTGCAAAGCAGCGGCGGTGCCGATTGTCACCCCCTTGCCGGCCGGCTCACGCACGATGTCCCGGACCACGATGCCCTGAAGCCCAAGGCCTGCAACAGCTCCGAACAAGCCCACAAACGCGGTGGCGAAATTGAGCAGACCAAACTGTTCGGGGCCCAGATAGCGGGCGATCCAGACCCCTACCAAAAGCCCCACACCCATACGAAGCACTTTATCAAAAAAGAGCCAACCGATGTTGTCGATGACCTTCAGCAGGTTGGGCCGATGGGCAACGCGGCGCCTTAGAATGTCGGGAACTATGCTCAAATCGCTAACCGGCACCGCACCAGCGGAGCCCTCCAGCCTCGATAAATGGACTTGCAATTTCGCGCTCAGCTACGGGCCTTGACTCCGATTTTCACTTGACACCACCTACGGCACATTCAGCTTTATACAGCACCTGATCGACGCAAGGGATTCGGGCCATCTGAGCCGTTGATGGGAGTACAACAATACTGCTCAAGCAATGCTAGACTTTCCACCGAAAACATCCGGAATCCAAAAGGCCACTAGCTTGCCCAAAACAGCACTCATCACAGGCGTCACCGGTCAAGACGGCTCCTATCTCGCCGAGTTACTTCTGGACAAGGGTTATGAAGTACATGGCATCAAACGCCGTGCATCATCGTTCAACACCCAGCGTGTGGATCATATCTACCAGGACCCCCACGTAGATAACCAGCGTTTCATCCTTCACTACGGCGATCTGGCTGACTCTTCCAGCCTCACCCGCATCATCCAGCACGTGCAGCCAGACGAGGTCTACAACCTTGGCGCCCAGAGCCATGTAGCGGTCAGCTTCGAGTCACCCGAGTATACCGCCGATGTTGATGCGATGGGCACTTTACGCATTCTGGAGGCCATTCGGTTGCTCGGGCTGGAGCACAAAACGCGCTTTTACCAGGCGTCAACCTCGGAACTGTATGGGCTTGTCCAAGAAACACCGCAACGCGAGTCAACTCCTTTTCATCCGCGCTCACCCTATGCAGTGGCCAAGCTCTACGCCTACTGGATCACGGTGAATTACCGTGAGGCCTACGGCATGTACGCCTGTAACGGCATACTGTTCAACCACGAATCACCCCGCCGCGGTGAAACCTTCGTGACCCGCAAAGTCACCCGCGGCCTCGCCAACATCGCGCAGGGGCTCGAAAGCTGCCTGTACATGGGCAACATGAATTCCCTGCGTGACTGGGGTCATGCGAAGGATTACGTGCGCATGCAATGGCTGATGCTTCAGCAAAGTGAGGCGAAAGACTTTGTTATCGCCACTGGCAAGCAACATTCTGTACGCGACTTCGTGCGTTGGAGCGCCCAAGAACTGGGTATCAAACTCGAATTCCACGGCAAGGGCCTCGATGAGCGGGGTATCGTGGCAGAGGTCCTCGGGAACAAGGCGCCTGCGGTACGGGTGGGTGATGTGGTAGTCCGTGTCGATCCGCGCTACTTCCGACCCGCAGAGGTCGACAGCCTGAAGGGGGATGCGACGCGTGCACGGCGGGAACTGGGCTGGGAGCCTGAAATTACAGCGCGGCAAATGTGTGCAGAGATGGTCGAGGAAGACCTCAAGGTGGCACAACGAAACGCATTCCTCAGGCAACATGGTCACGACGTGTCAGTCACGGTAGAAAATTGATGCCTCATAAGACCATATACGTTGCTGGCCACAAGGGAATGGTTGGCTCTGCCATTTGTCGACTGCTTGAGAGACGCAAGGATGTCACTCTGATCACGGCATCCCGCGACGAGTTGGATCTGTCGCGACAGACTGAGGTAGAGGCTTTTTTCTCTGGGCATGCTATCGATCAGGTGTATCTGGCAGCAGCCCGGGTCGGGGGCATACATGCGAACAACAGCTTCCCTGCCGAATTTCTGGGTGACAATCTGCTCATTCAAACGCATATCATACAGGCAGCCCACTGTACGAACGTGCAAAAGCTGCTGTTCCTGGGTTCTTCCTGCATCTACCCAAAGCACGCCGCCCAACCCATCCGTGAGGATGCATTGCTCACCGGCGCCCTTGAACCCACCAACGAGCCCTACGCCATAGCCAAAATCGCAGGTATCAAACTCTGCGAAAGTTTCAACCGCCAATACGGACGCGATTACCGGTCAGTCATGCCGACAAATCTGTACGGGCCTGGCGACAACTTTCACCCGGAAAACAGTCATGTCATTCCCGGCCTCATGCGCCGGTTCCATGAAGCAGCACAGACAGAAGCGGAGAGCGTTAGCGTCTGGGGAACCGGCACGCCTAGGCGCGAGTTCCTCCACGTCGACGATATGGCCAGTGCCTGCCTGCACATCATGGAGCTTCCTCTCGAGCGATACCAGCGGCATACACAATCCAGGCGCAGCCACATCAACGTGGGGACGGGTACCGACTGCTCAATTCGCGAGCTGGCCGAGACCATTGCCAGGGTCACGGGCTTCAAAGGGCGGCTGGAGTTTGATGCCAGCAAACCGGACGGCACCCCACGCAAGCTGCTGGATGTATCCACGTTAACAGCCCTGGGGTGGCGCGCAACGATTGATCTGGAGAAAGGAGTGAGCGAAACATATAAATGGTTTCTTGAGCACGACGTCTCCGTGCGTACCTGACCAGGCACTCCAATACCATCCACCCAGACCTCGACGACTGTTATCATACCCCACCCCAACCCACACAGTCGGACCCCATGACCAAGAAGCAGCCAACCACCTTCGCCGAAACCCTGAGCCAGTTGGAAGCGCTTACTGCGCGCCTCGAAGACAGCGACACCTCTCTGGAGCAGTCGCTGAAAGACTTTGAGCAGGGCGTTCAACTCATTCGCCAGGCACAGCAGTCCCTGCAGGAAGCCGAACAGAAAGTGCAGCTGCTGCTCGAGAAAGAGGGCAAGCCCGTTGCTGCACCGTTCCACAGCGAAGACGAGGAAGGCACAGCAGAGTGAGCCCGGCGTTGAGTACCTTCATGAGCCACAGCCGCGAGCGCTGTGAGGCGCGGTTACAGGCCGTGGGTGGCATAGCCGCCCAGGACGCACGTGCCGCGGCCGCGCTCGGCGGCCTTGAGGCGGCGGTACGCTATGCATTAGAGGCTGGCGGCAAGCGCATCCGGCCCTGCCTGGTGTATGCCGCGGCGCAGGCCATCGGCCACGCAGCGGACGCAGACGCGGCGCTGGACAATGCGGCCTGCGCCATGGAATTGATGCACACCTACTCTCTGATCCATGACGACCTGCCGGCCATGGACGACGATGCGCTGCGTCGAGGACGTCCCACACTGCACAAGGCCTTCGATGAGGCCACGGCCATCCTGGTGGGCGATGGACTGCAGGCGCTGGCCTTCGAACTGCTGGCAGACGCGCAAGGTGTCTCGGCCAAAGGCCGGGTTGCCATGGTCAGGGTGCTCGCCCGGGCCAGCGGCCTGGGCGGCATGGTCGGCGGCCAGTTTGTCGATATCGCTGCCACCGGCAGCACCCTGACCCTGCCGGAGCTGCAGGGTCTGCACGCCCTGAAAACCGGCGCCCTGATCCGCGCCGCATTGAGCCTCGGTGCCATCGCGGCCGGGGCTGCAGACGATGAGCGTTCAGCGCTGGAAACGTTCGGCCAGCATCTCGGCCTGGCCTTCCAGGTGGTGGACGACATACTCGATGTGGAGGGCAACGCTGCCACACTCGGTAAAACCGGGGGCAAGGACGCCCTCGCGGGTAAAACCACCTATGTCAGCCTGCTCGGGCTGGCGGGCGCACGCGCCGCTGCCGATGCGCTGCTCACTGAGGGCCTGGAGGCGCTGGGCAGGTTTGGCCGCCAGGCCGACCCTCTGCGCGAACTCGCCCGATTTATTGTGCAACGCGAGGCCTGAACGCCCCCAGCGACCAGGCTTCAACGCCCCCTGACGCCACGCCCTATTTTGCGCGCCCGGTAAACAGGTGGCCGAGCTTCGCACCTTTGGTTTTGAGGTATTTTTCGTTGTGCGGGTTGCTCGCGCAGTGCAGCGGCACGCGTTCTACCACGCTCACCCCGTTTTCCTCCATCGCGGCAACTTTACGGGGGTTGTTGGTCATCAGCCGCACCCGGGTGATCTTCAGGTGCCTGAGCATCGGTCCGAGGATGGAATAGTCGCGCATGTCAGCGCCGAACCCGAGCTGTTCGTTGGCCTCGACGGTATCGGCGCCGGCGTCCTGTAACTTATAGGCCTTGATCTTGTTGAGCAGACCGATACCGCGGCCCTCCTGGCGGAGGTAGAAAATGGCGCCACGGCCGGCTTCTGACACTGCCTTCATCGCCGCCTCCAGCTGGTTACCGCAGTCGCAGCGCAGGCTGAACAGGGCATCGCCGGTCAGGCATTCAGAATGGATACGTGCCAGCACCGGTTCACCGTCGCTGACATCACCCATGGTGAGCACGATATGCTCCTTGTTGGAATCCGGATCCTCAAAGCCGTGGATATCAAACACGCCCCAGGCAGTGGGCAGGCGGGAGGTCTCTACGTAGCGTACTGGCACGGGGAAATCCGGTGGCGAAAAAAAGGGGCGTAGTTTAGCACTTAATCGCCCCGGGTGTGGGGCCGGCCATTACCATTCACGGGACAGCGACAGCACGCCGTTACGCTCACGCATTTCCACATGCTGCAGGTAGCTCATGCCGAGCAGGATGGTGCTGGGATACTCGCCCACCACCACGGTGGCGCGTACACCTTCAACCGGAATACCCCCCACTTCCACCCGTTCCAGATTCAGCAGCCAGGCATCGACAACGCCGCTGGCGGTTTCCAGCGTGGAGGGAATCCCCGCTGCATAATCAAGGCCCAGCGCTTCGGCCTGGCGGGTGTTGAGCGCCACCACGTTGGCACCGGTATCCACCATCACCTGCACGCTGCGGCCGTTGATCAGGGCGCTGGTGATGTACTGCATGCGATCGTTGCGGGGGATCTGCAGTTCACGCCGCTCGGGCGCCACGTAGTTGGTGGTGATATTGCGGTTCAGGCCCACGCGCTGGCGTGTGCCGTTGATCTCCAGCACCGCCCCGCTGGCGTCGGCGCTGAGCAGCTTCACCCCGTCGACGCTGTCGCCGGCGCGCAGGGTCTTGCGCTGGCCGTTGATCATCAGCACCGCGGTGTTCGGCAGCAGGGCCTCCACCGTAACCGAGGCGGCAAAGGCAGCGCCACTGCCCAACCACCACAGCAGCAGTAGCGCGGGCAGCCATGCGCGGCAAGGGGCGTTGCGGGACGTGAACACCCCGCAGTGCTGTCGCTGGGCCCGTTGCATCACACTACCCCGCCGCCATCAACCAGAGCGCGATGTGCAGGGTGATGCAGGCCATCACGCCAGCCACCATGTCATCGACCATGATGCCGAAACCGCCGCCGACCCTGCGATCCAGTGCCCCTATCGGCCAGGGTTTGGCGATGTCATACACGCGAAACACCACAAAACCGATGATCACCCACATCCAGCCGGCCGGCACCGCCCACATGGTGATCCAGTAGCCCACGAACTCATCCCAGACGATACCCGGGTGATCGTGCACGCGCAGTTGCTGGCTCGCGCGCTCGCAAATCCAGACGCCCGCCACGGCGGTCGCCAGCACAAACAGGGTGTACCAGAGCAGGGGTAGTGCGGTGCGCGCCAGGAGGGCGTCCACCAGCAGGAACAGTGGCACCGCGGCCAGCGTACCCACCGTACCGGGGGCCACCGGCGACAGGCCGCTGCCAAAACCGAAGGCGAGCAACTGCACGGGATTGCGCAGCAGCGCGGGAGGCGGCGTGGCAGCGGGCTTGGCCATGGGACATCTATCCTTCCTGACGTCGTGTCAGTTTACTGCGCTTTGGCGGCGGAACAACCGGTCATTTCCCCTGGCGGGCACCCGCAACCGAACCCGTGCGCCTGCAATCGCGAATCAGAAATGGCGGTAGCCCGTCGCGAGGTGCTCGAAGCCGGGGCAGACGACACCGGCGCCCGCTGCAACCTCGCCGATGCGGGTGCAGCCGGCGGGTGGCGATGCACCCGCAGGCAGGCAAAAACACAGTTCGTAGTCATCGCCGCCGGCCAACGCCCAGGCCAACACCTGCGCGCGGTCCGGATGGGCCTGCAACGCAGCGGACAGTGGCAGCGCCTGGGCATCGATGCGCAGCTGCACGCCGCTGGCCGCGGCGATGTGGCCGGCATCCGCGAGCAAGCCATCGGACAGGTCGATCGCCGCCGTGGCGTCATGCAGCAGCGATGCGCCCAGTTGCAGCCGTGCTGTCGGCCGGAAAAAACGGCCCTCAAGGTATTCAGCGACCTCAAGCTCCGGCCGGTAGCGACCCTGCAGCACCGCAAGGCCCGCTGCAGCATCCCCCAGCGTACCCGACACATACAGGTCGTCCCCCGGCCGCGCTGCGCCGCGCGTGAGTGCTCGGCCGGGCGGCAGGGCACCCAGCACCTGCACGGTAATGGTCAGGGGCCCGCGCGTGGTATCGCCTCCCACCAGTGGCAGTGACAGCTCGCTGGCCGCTGCGGCCAGACCCTGACTGAAACTGTGCAGCCACAGCTCGTCGGCGGCGGGCAGTGTCAACGCCAGGGTCATGCCCAGCGGGCGTGCACCCATCGCGGCGAGGTCTGAGGCAGCCGCCACCACCGCGCGGTAGGCCACGTCCTCGGGCAGACTGTCAGCGGGGAAATGTACCCCCTCCAGCACGGTATCCACCGATGTAGCCAGGCACTCGCCGGGAGCAAGCTGCAGCAGGGCACAGTCGTCGCCCACCCCCAACACCACGGCCGGGCCGGCACCCAGAGAGGAGAAATAGCGGGCTATCAGAGAGAATTCGTCAGCCGGCATCAGGCGCTGGCGTCGGTTTCGGCCTTGCGCAGCTGGCGAGCCGCCTTGTCCAGCACACCGTTGATGTACTTGTGGCTGTCCGTGGCACCGAATTTCTTGGCCAGGGAGACGGCTTCGTTAATCACCACTTTCCACGGCACATCAATGCGCTGCTGCAGCTCGAAGACACCCATGCGTAGCAGGCTGCGCTCAATCGGGTCCAGCTCGTCGAGTTTGCGGTCCAGCAGGGGCGACAGCACCGCCTCGAGTTCGTCCACGCAGCCCGGCACCCCGTGCAGCAACGCCTGAAAGTACTCGATGTCGACATGATTGAAGTCGTAATCCGTGCGGAACTCGGCTTCGATCTGGTTGATCGGCGCCTCCGCCATGTGCCACTGGTACAGCGCCTGCATGGCATAGTGCCGGGCCTTGTGGCGCTCGGCCGCCAGAGTATTGCGGGCTTGTTTGCTCACGGCAGCGGTCAGCTCCCGATCCGGCCCAGCAGGCTGACCATTTCCAGCGCTGACAGCGCCGCTTCGGCGCCTTTGTTACCGGCCTTGGTGCCAGAGCGCTCCACCGCCTGCTCGATGGAGTCCACGGTGAGCACACCGAATGAGATGGGAATGCCGTGCTCCAGGCTCACCTGGGCGATGCCCTTGGTGCATTCACCGGCCACGTAGTCGAAGTGCGGCGTGCCGCCCCGAATCACGGCACCCAGCGCGACGATCGCGTCGAAACCGCCCTGTTTGGCCACGCGCTGGCAGACCAGCGGTATCTCGAAGGCACCCGGCGCCCGCACTACGGTCATCTGCTCATCCTTCACGCCGTGCCGACGCAGGGCGTCGATTGCACCCTCCAGCAGGTGTTCGACCACAAAACTGTTCCAGCGGCCCACCACCAGTGCGTACTGACCGCTGGCCCCCGTGAAATCCCCTTCGATCGTCTTGATGTTTGTCATGCGAGTTCCTTGTTCGTGTGTGCCCGGCGCTAGGGTGCCAGGTATTCGAGCACTTCCAGGTCAAAACCCGAAATGGCATTGTACTTGATGGGTGCGCCCATGAGGTGGATTTTTCCCACGCCCAGGTCCTTCAGGATCTGGGAACCCAGGCCTACCTTGGTGTAAGTGTCCGGCAGGGCACGCGCGCTGGAGGGCGCCCTGCCCAGCGCCATATCGATACTGTCCAGCAGTTGCTCGCTACTTTCATCGCCGGCCAGCAGCACAATCACCCCGCGACCCGCTTCGGCCACGCGCTGCATGCAGGCGCCGAACTGCCAGGAGGCGCGCCCGTCAATGCGGCTGGCCACCATGTCGCGCAGGGTCGACGCCACGTGCACCCGCACCAGCGTGGGCTCCTCAGCCGTGATCTCGCCGCAGGTCAGCGCCAGATGCAGATCGCCGGCGGTGTTGTCGCGGTAGGCCAGCAGGCGAAAACGACCCCAGGCGGTGTCGATGTCGCCTTCGCGTACGCGCTCAATGGTGCGTTCATTGACCATGCGGAAGTGAATCAGGTCGGCAATCGTGCCTATCTTCAGCCCGTGGCTGCGCGCGAACTCGACCAGTGCCGGGCCATCTGCCAGCAGCCCTTCCGGCGTCAGGATGTCAGCAATCACAGCCGCTGGCAGCAGGCCCGCCAGCGCCGCATAGTCGCTGGCCGCCTCGGTATGGCCGGCCCGCGTCAGCACACCGCCCGGCAGCGCCGTAAGGGGAAAGATATGCCCCGGCTGGACGATATCGGACGGCACCGCCTGGGGGGCGACGGCCGCCTGCACGGTGCGGGCGCGATCTGCCGCCGAGATGCCGGTATCGATGCCCTCAGCAGCCTCAATGGACAGGGTAAAGTTGGATTTTTCCCCGTGTGCTGCGGGCACCATGGGCGGCAGGTCGAGCTGGCGGCAACGCTCCTCGGTCAGCGCCAGACACACCAGTCCGCGCGCCTGGCGGGCCATGAAGTTGATATGCGCCGCGCTGACATGATCGGCCGCCACCATCACCACGCCTTCGTTGTTGCTGTCGTCATCGTCATCCATCAGCACCACCATGCGGCCCTGGCGGATGTCGCTGATCAATTCGTCTACGCTGTTTGTCTGCATGCCTTTGCAATCCTTTTGGGACAGTGTGCGCCTAACCGCGCAGGTAGCCGTTATCGGCGAGGGTCGCGAGGGAGATACCCGCCTCGTGCTGCGGTGCAGCGGCCGCATCCCCCAGCACCAGGCGCTCCAGGTAACGCGCAATCACGTCCACCTCCAGATTCACCCGGCTGCCCGGGCGGTACTCGGCAAACACGGTTTCCGCACGGGTCTGGGGAATGATGTTGAGGTCAAATTCCGCACCACGCACGGCATTGACGGTGAGGCTGGTGCCGTCCACGCAAATGCTGCCTTTGTGGGCGATGTACTTTGCGAGGCCGTCCGGCGCGCGCATCACATAGCGCCAGGAACGGCCGTCCTCCACCGCGCTGACCACCTCACCGACCCCGTCGATGTGGCCGCTGACGATATGACCACCCAGGCGGCTGGCCGGCGTCAGGGCCTTTTCCAGGTTGACCCGGCTGCCCGGCTGCAAGCCGCCAAGCGTGGTGAAGTCCAGGGTTTCGCGGGACACGTCTGCCCAGTAGCCGTCACCGGGCAATTCAGTCACGGTGAGACACACGCCATTCGTGGCGATACTGTCGCCGAGCTGCACATCGGCCAGATCCAGCTTGCCGGTGTGTACCCGCAGGCGCAGGTCGCCCCCGGCGGGCTGCAGGGCGGCGATGGAGCCCACGGCCTGGATGATTCCTGTGAACATAGTCTGTCCTGTGTCGTTTGACGCGAGCCCGGCGTCGGGGCCAACGCTCAGCTCGCGGGAACGGCGGTAAATCGCCAGTCCCGGCCCACTTGCCGTACATCGCGCAGGAGCAGGGGCACCTTGTCCGCCATGTGCTCCAGCGGCAACTCCAGCAGCGGTCGCGCTGCGCTCCCCATCAGGGTTGGTGCCATGTATACGATCAGTTCGTCCAACAGGCCCAATTGCAACAGTGCACCCGCCAGGCGGGGGCCGGATTCTACCAGAATTTCGTTGCACTGCCGCCTGTTGAGTTCGGCAAACAGCCCCTGCAGGTCAAGACCGTGGGCCAGACAGGGCAACGCCAGCAATTCGGTGCCTGCGGAGGGCGCAGGCCTGACGGACCCGCGGGCCGCGTCATGGCACCAGAGTGTGGGCGCCTCGGCACTGAACACACGCGCCGTCACCGGGGCACGCTGCTGTGAATCCAGCACGACGCGCAGGGGCTGACGGGCGCTGGCGCGCGCGGCGGTGGCGTCCGGTAAACCCAGCTCCTCCTCGCGCACAGTCAGGGCACAATCGTCGGAGAGCACGGTACCGGCCCCCGTCACCACGGCGCAGCTCATGGCCCGCAGGCGCTGTACGTCACGCCGGGCCGGCGCACCGGTGATCCATTGGCTTTCGCCTGAGGCCATGGCCGTGCGGCCATCCAGCGACATGGCCAGCTTGGCCCGAACCCGTCCGCGGCCACGCCGCATACGGGCGATAAATCCGGGAATCACCGCTTCAGCCTCGGCCTGTAACACACCGCATTCCACCGCCACACCCGCGGCGCGCAAACGGGCGAGACCGGCACCGGCCACCTGCGGATTCGGGTCCTGCATTGCCGCCACCACCCGCACCACACCGGCCGCCAGCAGGGCGTCGGCGCAGGGCCCGGTTTTGCCCTGGTGGCTGCAGGGCTCCAGCGTCACGTAGGCCGTGGCGCCGCGCGCGTTGCCGGCCATCGCCAGTGCTTCAATTTCCGCGTGGTTGCCGCCGGCAGGCTGGGTGAAACCCTCGCCAATCACCTGGCCGTCGCGCACCAGCACACAGCCCACATGAGGGTTGGGCATGGCGGAATAGCGGCCTTCACGGGCGAGCTGCAGCGCCCGCGCCATCATCCGGGTATCGAAAACCGGGTCAGGCATGACGTCCGGCCGCGCCACTCAGGCGCTGCCGCGCTCCGGCCGCGGCTCGGACTCCAGCAGTTCAATGGCATCGCGAAACTCGGCGATATCCTGGAACTTCCGGTACACCGAGGCGAAGCGCACGTAAGCGACCTGATCCAACTGCTTGAGATGCTCCATCACCAGCTCACCCACCACCCGGGAACCCACCTCGCGCTCGCCGGTAGCGCGCAGAGCATGCTTGATATGGTTGATCGCCGCCTCGACCTCTTCCACCGGCACCGGTCGCTTCTCCAGTGAGCGCTGGAAGCCAACGCGCAGCTTGGCCTCATCAAAGGGCTCGCGGTTGCCGTTATGCTTGATCACCCGCGGCATAACGAGCTCCGCTACCTCGTAGGTGGTGAAACGCTCGTGGCAGCTCAGGCACTCACGACGGCGCCGTATCTGGTCGCCACCAGCGACCAGCCGCGAGTCGATCACCTTGGTATCATCAGCAGCGCAGAACGGGCAGTGCATTGGCTCTCACCTTCAGTACAAGTGCCTGAAGACTAACACATTTTGGCTCTGACTAGCGCGGCAAAGGCAGCGCCATTGGGGCTACCATCACAACTTTGCTATCCTCCAGAGTCCACCAGAGGAGACGCTCATGCCCCAGAGCCTGCAGAAATGCCTTTTCCACCGCGCCCTGGCGCTCACGCTGGCCTGCTGCATGGCCTGGCCCACCGCCGTGTTGGCACAGAAGACGGCGCGCCCCGTACTCCTCGGGAAACACTGGGTGGCGCTGACCGGCAAGCCACAGGGCGCTACCGCCGGCGCCATGATGTTCCAGCAGGGCGGCAATGCCATTGACGCGGCCGCTGCAATGCTGGCGGTCACCGCGACCCTGTGGGACGTGCTCGGCTGGGGTGGGGAAACCCAGGCGCTGATTTACAACCCGAATACCGGCAAGGTCATCGGCCTGAACGCCCTGGGTGTCGCACCCACCGGCGCAACGCCTGAGTTCTTTCGCAACCGGGGCATGCTCTACCCACCGGAATATGGGCCGCTGGCGGCGGTTACCCCGGGCACACCGGGGGGTCTGATGGTCATGCTGGCGGAGTTCGGCCGGCTGAGCCTGGCGGAGGTGCTGGCCCCCGCCATGGAGATGGCCCGGGGATATCCGATTGAGGCCACCCAGGCACGCTTCATCGAGAGCCGCCGCGACATCCTGCAGCAGTGGCCCGACTCGCAGCGGGTATTCCTGCCCCACTACAACAGCGACAGCCCGGAACAGCGCGCGGCACCGGCGCCCGGCGAGATATTCCGGCAGGCCGATCTGCTCGCCACGCTGCAGAAACTGGTGGATACGGAGGCCGCTGCACTGGCCGCGGGCGCCGACCGCAAGGCGGCCATCATGGCTGCCTACGAACGCTTTTACCGCGGTGACATCGCGGCCGAAATCGTGCGCAGCAACCGCGCCGCCGGCGGGCTGATCACCGCGAATGACCTCGCCGGGTGGGAGGTGATTCTGGAAGAACCCGTGAGCGTTAATTACCGCGGCATCGATGTCTACAAGCTCACCACCTGGACCCAGGGACCGGCCATGCTGCAGGCCCTGAACCTGCTCGAGGGCTTCGACCTCAAGGCCATGGGCTACAACAGCACACGCTATATCCACACGCTGTACCAGGCCATGAACCTGGCGTTCGCCGACCGCGATTTCTACTACGGCGATCCCTACATGCCCCCGGAGGAACCGGTTGCAGGGCTGCTCTCCAAGCGCTACGCCGAAGAGCGGCGCAAGCTGATGCCCGCAGACCACAACCTCACGGACCTGAAACCGGGTGACCCCTACCGGTTCCAGCGCGGCAAGAACCCCTTCGAATCACTGCGCCAGCAATGGACGCCAATACCGCCCGCCGCCGACGCCGCTGGTGCCGAGAGCTTTCAGCAGGCCAGCCGCATGACGGCGGACGAGGCTTTTCTCGCCGGCACCACATCGATACAGGCGGCGGACGCAGAGGGCTGGGTGATCTCTGTAACCCCCTCCGGCGGCTGGATTCCGGCGTTCATCGCCGGCAACACCGGCGTTGGCCTGAGCCAGCGTATGCAGAGCTTCGTGCTGGACGAGGCCCTGAACCCCTACAATGTCGTGCAACCTGGCCAGCGTCCACGGGTGACGCTCACACCGTCGCTGGCGCTGCGTGACGGCAAACCTCTCATGGCCTTCTCCGTGCAGGGCGGCGACACCCAGGACCAGAACCTGCTGCAGTTTTTCCTCAACATGGTGGAGTTCGACATGAACGTGCAACAGGCGGCGGAGGCGCACAATATCCTCAGCTACCAGATGCAGAGCTCATTCGGCGCGCACCAGTCCGAGCCTGGGCGGCTGCAGGTCACGCCGCTTGTATCACCGTTTACGCGCGCCGAGCTGGAACGCATGGGGTACGACGTGGAGGTGGTGGAGCGCACCTACAACCCGACCACGGCGATCTGGTTCGATCACGAGCATGGGGTGATGCAGGGTGGGGCGTCGGATTACGGGGATGACTACGGGATTGCCTGGTAGCTGCTGACGGGCTGTCGCTCTTACGTATTACCGCTCTGCCGTGCTACCGGGCTGGCGGGCTGGCGGGCTGGCGGGCTGGCGGGCTGGCGGGCTGGCGGGCTGGCGGGCTGGCGGGCTGGCGGGCTGGCGGGTATAGCGCTTCGTAGCAGCGAGACAACCTGGGAGATCGCGGCGAGAACGGCCACTCGTTTTCCATCATCTCCAGGCGGCTGCGCAACTCGACCATTTTTGCTGCGCAAAAATTGGGACTCGAACAGTGCTCGCCGTAAAGCCCCCTCCGATAATGGAAAACGAAAGCTGTGGCCTGGTTGTTCTCGCCGCGATCTCCCAGGTTGTCCCGCGTACAGTGCGTATTTCTCAGAGGCGACCGGCTCGCACAGTGGGGATTGCCCAGAGGTGGCCGAGTTGACACGCTCCCTGGCTTGAGGTGGATTAAGCTAAACCGTGTCGCTTATTCTGAATGTTGCGGCGTTGACCCGACGCGTTCTGGACTTGCCGCCTGCTATTTCCCCAATTCCTTTCGCAGGCTCCGTCTTCAGGCCCGATGCGGTGCACGGATGGGCGAACAATCAGGCCACAGCTTTGGCTCGCGATCACCGTAGGGGGCAGTCCGCGAGCACTGTTCGAGTCCCAATTTTTGCGCAGCAAAAATGGTCGAGTTGCGCAGCGGCCCGGAGGTGATCGCGAGACAGTGGCCGTTCGCCCATCCGTGCACCGCATCGGGCCGCGCTACGAAGTCCCAACCACAGCCCAGCCCAGCCCAGCCCACAAAAAAGGGGAGCCAAAGCCCCCCTTCTTGTCAATCAGCCACTCGATTCACCGATACACAGGAAACCGCCCACAGATGTCCAGCACCTTGGCCTTCACATCAGCAATCGCCGCATCCGCGGAACCCTGCTCCAGCGCCTCCAGCACATCGCACATCCAACCCGCCAGCTGCACAGTTTCCGCCTCCTTGAAGCCGCGGGTGGTGATGGCCGGCGTGCCCACCCGCAGGCCGGAGGTGATAAATGGCGAGCGCGGATCGTTGGGTACCGCGTTCTTGTTCACCGTGATGTTCGCGTTGCCCAGGGCCTCATCGGCATCCTTGCCCGTGTAGGGCTTGCCGATGAGGTCAACCAGCATCAGGTGGTTGTCGGTGCCCCCGGATACGATATTGATGCCGCGATCGATGAAGGTCTTCGCCATCGCCCGGGCGTTGGCCACAACCTGCTTCTGGTAGGCGACAAACTCGGGGCTCTGGGCCTCTTTTAAACTGACGGCTTTGGCCGCAATCACGTGCATCAGCGGGCCGCCCTGGCCGCCGGGGAAGACGGCGGACTGGAACTTCTTCTCCAGCTCTTCATTGGCGCGCGCCAGAATGATGCCGCCGCGCGGACCGCGCAGGGTTTTGTGGGTCGTGGAGGTGACTACATCGGCATGGGGAACCGGGTTGGGGTAAACCCCGGCGGCCACCAGACCAGCGACGTGTGCCATGTCCACCAGCAGGTAGGCGCCCACCTTGTCAGCTATTTCGCGAAACCGTGCCCAGTCCATGACACGAGAGTAGGCGGAGAAACCGGCCACGATCATCTTTGGCTTGTGCTCCAGCGCCAGCGCCTCAACCTGGTCATAGTCCACCTCGCCGGTGCTCGCCTTGAGGCCGTACTGCACCGCGTTGTACATCTTGCCGGAAAAATTGGGTTTGGCACCGTGTGTCAGGTGACCGCCGTCGGCGAGGCTCATGCCCAGTACCGTGTCGCCGGCCTGGCACAGGGCCTGGTAGACCGCGGAGTTGGCCTGGGAGCCGGAGTGCGGCTGCACGTTGGCGTAGTCCGCCCCGAACAGGGCCTTGGCGCGGTCAATCGCCAGTTGCTCGGCCTTGTCGACGTACTCGCAGCCACCGTAGTAGCGCTTGCCGGGATAACCCTCGGCGTACTTGTTGGTGAGCACGGTGCCCTGGGCCTGCATCACGCGCGGGCTGGTGTAGTTTTCCGAGGCGATGAGCTCGATATGCTCTTCCTGGCGACGCTCTTCCTCCTTGATGGCGGCGAAAATCTCGTCGTCAAATCCCTCAATGGTCATGCGCTGGTCAAACATCGGTGTCCCCTGGCAGGCGGGGCCGCGGTGGCCCGTGAAAAGAGCGCAGCATTTTACCCAAATTCGGCCCGGCATATAAGTGGCGAGTCACCCGGAGGGGATTCCTGTATTATTTCTGTCACTGTTATGACATACAGTGGGCAGCCATCAGTAAACGGCGATACAGGAACCCCCGGAAATCGATGAATATCAGCATATTTGGCAGCGGCTACGTGGGCCTTGTACAGGCAGCGATTTTTGCGGATGTGGGCCACAGGGTGATCTGCATGGATATCGACGCTGCGCGCGTGGACCGCTTGCGCGAGGGCGATGTACCGTTCTACGAGCCGGGCCTGTCGCAGCTTATCCGCAACGGTATCGGCAGCGGACTGCTGTCATTCACCACGGATGCGAAAGAGGCCGTGCAGGCCGGCGACTATCTGTTCGTTTGCGTCGGCACGCCTGCCGGTAGCGATGGCTCCGCCGACCTCACTTATGTGATGCAGGTGGCGGACTCCATCGCCCGCTACATGACCAGCCGCAAGGTGGTGATCACCAAATCAACTGTGCCGGTAGGCACGACCGACAGGATTCATCGGCATATCCTGGACGCGCTGCATAAACAGGGCCGCTCGATTGCCGTCGAGGCCGCCTCCAACCCGGAGTTCCTCAAGGAGGGCTCCGCGGTCGCCGACTGCCAGAGCCCCGACCGCATCATTATCGGCACCGAGTCCCCCCGCGTGCTGGAAGAGCTGCGGCGCATGTACCAGGCATTCAACCGCAATCACGAAAAAGTGATGCATATGGATCCGCGCAGCGCGGAGATGACCAAACTGGCCGCCAATGCCATGCTCGCCACCAAGATCAGTTTCATGAATGAAATGGCCGCCATTGCGGAGGCGGTGGGCGCCGACATCGAGCTGGTCCGGCGCGGCATGGGTTCGGACCCGCGCATTGGCTACCAGTTCATCTACCCCGGTTGCGGCTACGGCGGCTCCTGTTTCCCCAAGGATGTGCGCGCGCTCAAGCACCTGGCAGAGCAGCATGGACACCGCGCGGGCATTCTCACTGCCGTACACGACACCAACCAGCGGCAGAAAAACAAGCTGGCAGAGCGCGTCATGGAGCGGCTCGGTGCCGACCTCAGCGGCAAGACCATCGCGGTATGGGGACTGTCGTTCAAACCCAACACCGACGACATGCGCGAGGCCCCCAGCCGCTACCTGATCGAGGGCATCTGGTCCTGTGGCGGTCGCGTACAGGCCTTTGACCCACAGGCCATGCAGGCCTGCCGCGACATCTACGGCGAACGCGATGAACTGGTACTGTGTGCGCACAAGGAAGATGCCCTGAAAGGCGCTGATGCGCTGGTAATCTGCACCGAGTGGAAGGCCTTCTGGTCACCCGATTTCGAGCTGATCAAGCGCGAGCTCAGCACGCCACTGATTTTTGACGGCCGCAACCTGTATAACCCGGCACAAATGGAAGAGCTGGACATCGAATACTACGGCATCGGCCGCGGCCGCTCACTGGCCAGGCCGGCGTGAACGGGCAGGTCACCCTGGGATGGCGGGAGTGGCTGGGGCTGCCAGAGCTCGGCATTGCCCACATCAAGGCCAAGATCGACACCGGCGCGCGCACCAGTGCCCTGCATGCCTTCTACGTTGAGCCATTTGAACGGGATGGTGAGCTGTGGGTGCGTTTTGGCATCCACCCGCGCCAGGGCGACACTGAACAGGTGGTGGACTGCGAAGCACGGGTTGTGGACCAGCGCCAGGTCACCGACTCGGGCGGTCACCGGGAAAACCGCTACGTCATCCAGACTCTGATCGAGCTCGGTGGCGAGCGCATCGAGGCGGAAATCACACTCACCGACCGGGAGAACATGCGCTTTCGCATGCTGCTGGGCCGCACCGCCATGCGTGGCCGCTGCCTCGTCGACCCCGGCCAGTCCTACCTGCTCGGCAGGCGGGCACGCACGCAGGATTAACGGCAGATGCCGGCAAACGGCAAGGTACTGGACATAGGCGGCCAGCGGGTTCAGCCCGGCGAACGCAAGGTGATCGACATCCCCGTCGCGCCCACCTACACCCGCGACAACCTGTCCATCAGCGTGCAAGTCGTGCGCGGCAGGCGACCCGGGCCGGTGATGTTCGTCTGTGCCGCGGTACACGGTGACGAAATCAACGGTGTGGAAATCATCCGCCGTATTCTCAAGGATCCGCATCTGGACCGGCTGCGCGGCACCCTGATCGCGATTCCCATCGTCAACGTGTACGGTTTTATCAACCACACGCGCTACCTGCCTGATGGCCGCGACCTCAACCGCTCATTCCCGGGCTCTGCGCGCGGCTCGCTGACCGGCCGCATTGCACACACCTTTCTGCAGGAGATTGTGGCGCACTGCACCCATGGCATCGACCTGCACACTGGTGCACGCCACCGCAGCAACTTCCCGCAGATCCGCGCCAACCTGGAGGATCCTGCGGTGCTGGGCATGACCGAGGCGTTCGGCGCGCCCATCGCCATTGATGCCAAGATACGCGATGGCTCCCTGCGCCAGGCCGCGGGCGATCTCGGCGTACCCGTGCTGCTCTACGAGTCCTGCGAGGCACTGCGTTTTGACGAGATCTATATCCGCGCGGGGGTTAAGGGGGTACTTAACGTGATGCGCCATATCGGCATGCTGCGCCGCTCACGTGCGCGCACCCGGCCGCCGACCATCAGCCGTAACACGCGCTGGCTGCGCGCTCCTGAGAGCGGCATCCTCCGCGTGCTGGTGCCGCTGGGCGCAGAGGTGCAACAGGGACAGACCATTGGGTTTATTGCCGACCCCATGGGGACCAGTGAAACGGACGTGGTGGCGGACATCCACGGGATCGTCATCGGCCGCACCAATCTGCCCCTCGCTTATGAGGGCGACGCGCTGTTCCACATTGCGGAGATCAGTGACAAGGCCAACTGGGAGGTGGATGAGTTCCACGAGGCGCACGAGCCGGATGCGTCGGAGCTGGACCCGGAGGATTTGAGTTCGGCGCCGATTGCGGATTGACGGAGTTGGTGCCTTCGTTCGGGACCGGCCGGGGCGACGGTGGGGGCGATTCGAGGCGCGCTCAAGCCCATCGCTTACTGCTGAGGCTGCGGGCGGTGCAGGGCTGCCGAGACTGTCCGAGACAGGATGTCGAGGTCAAGCGAGCCATGGATGGCCTTGAGCGTGTCCCGGCAGCCCTGCACCGTTCGCGGCCGGCACCTGAACGGAGCTCTGATACCTGAACGCACAAAGCACGGCACTGAACCCAGCCCCGATTCCTGCTAGAATCCGCCCACATTTTTACCACCACAGGCAACGCATACAGATGGCCCAGTACGTCTACACAATGAACCGCGTCGGCAAGGTTGTGCCGCCGAAAAAGAAAATTCTCGAGGATATCTCCCTGTCCTTCTTCCCGGGTGCCAAAATCGGCGTGCTCGGCCTGAACGGCTCGGGCAAGTCGACGCTGCTGCGCATCATGGCCGGGATAGACACGGATATCCTCGGCGAAGCACGGCCACAGCCCGGCATCAAAATCGGGTATCTGCCGCAGGAGCCGCAGCTCAACCCCGAGAAGGATGTGCGCGGCAATGTCGAGGAGGGCCTGCAGGAAGCGGTCGATGCGCTGGCGGGGCTGGAAAAGGTGTATGCGGCCTACGCCGAGCCGGATGCGGATTTCGACGCGCTGGCAAAGGAGCAGGCGCGGCTGGAAGACATTATCCAGGCCACCGACGCCCACAACCTTGATCACAAGCTGGAAGTGGCGGCGGATGCGCTGCGCCTGCCGCCCTGGGATGCGGACGTGACCAAGCTGTCCGGCGGTGAGCGGCGCCGTGTGGCACTCTGTCGCCTGCTGCTGTCCGCGCCCGACATGCTGTTGCTGGACGAGCCAACCAACCACCTGGACGCAGAGAGCGTTGCCTGGCTGGAAAAATTTCTGCACGACTTCCCGGGGACCGTGGTCGCCATTACCCACGACCGCTATTTCCTCGACAACGCCGCCGGCTGGATTCTGGAGCTGGACCGGGGTCGCGGCATCCCTTACGAGGGGAACTACTCGGATTGGCTGGCCGCCAAGGAAGCCCGCCTGGAACAGGAGAAGCGGCAGGAGGCCTCGCACCAGAAGGCCATCAAGGCCGAGCTGGAGTGGGTGCGCAGCAACCCGAAGGGTCGCCAGGCCAAGAGCAAGGCGCGCCTGCAGCGTTATGAGGAGCTGCAATCACAGGAGTTCCAGGCCCGCAACGAGACCAATGAGATCTACATTCCGCCGGGGCCGCGCCTCGGTGACAATGTGGTTGAGGTGACCAACCTCAAAAAAACCTACGGCGAGCGGCTGCTGTTCGACAACATCAGTTTCACCGTACCCAAGGGCAGCATTGTCGGCATCATCGGTGCCAACGGCATGGGTAAATCCACACTGTTCCGCATTCTCATGGGCGAAGAGCAACCGGACGGCGGTGAAGTGAAGGTCGGGGAGACGGTGAAGCTGGGCTATGTCGACCAGTCCCGCGACGACCTGGACGGCAGCAAGACGGTCTGGGAGCAGGTGTCGGGCGGGCAGGACGTGATCCGCATCGGCAATTACGAGGTGAATTCCCGCTCTTACCTCGGGCGCTTCAACTTCAAGGGCTCGGACCAGCAGAAGTTCGTCAAGGACCTGTCTGGCGGCGAACGCAACCGGCTGCACCTGGCCAACCTGCTGAAGCAGGGCGCCAACGTACTGCTGCTCGACGAGCCGACCAACGACCTGGACGTGGAAACCCTGCGCGCATTGGAAGAAGCGCTGCTGACCTTCCCCGGCAGCGCCCTGGTGATTTCCCACGACCGCTGGTTCCTGGACCGCATCGCAACGCACATCCTGGCCTACGAAGATGATGGCAACGTGGTGTTCCACGAGGGCAACTTCACCGAGTATGAGGAAGACCGCAAAGCCCGCCTCGGTGCCGCCGCGGCACAGCCTCATCGGGTGAAGTACCGCAAACTGAAGTGACCGCGGGCACCACCATGACCCGCCCGCTGCGCCGGCCTCGCAATGGGCCCGCAGCGGGGCTATGATTTATCCAATTTGATCCGCACGAGACCAGGCATGACCGACTCCCCTATCGAACGCCGAGCCTACACCCGCGTCGCTATCGACCTTCCCGTCGAGGTGCAACAGGGCGGCAGCAGCTGGCACCAGCGCCTCATCGACATTTCCCTGGGCGGTGCCGCCACGGATCAGCCGGATGTCTGGGACGCACAATACAACGAGCCCTTTACGCTGCTGATCGACACTGGCCAGGCAGAACCGCTGGAGTTGTATGCCTACCTGCAACATGTGGAAGCCGGGCGCCTGGGTTTCAAGGTTGACCACGTCGACCGGGAGAATATAGACCCGCTGCGGCGCCTGCTGGCCGCCCACATGAGCAACCCCGACGTGCTGGACACGGAACTGCGCCAGCTTGAGGAAGAGGCCGAAGACGAGGACGATTGAGATATCGGTCCCTCGTCGCCGAGATCACTCGACGGCGGCGAGGGCCTCTTCCAGCCGCGACACCGCGATCACCTGCATGCCGCGAATCTCGCCGCGCGGCGCATTGGCCTTGGGCACTATCGCCCGCCGGAATCCGTGTTTCGCCGCCTCCGAGAGGCGCTCCTGACCGCTGGGCACCGGGCGAATCTCACCAGACAGGCCCACTTCCCCAAAGATCACCATGTCGCGCGGAAGCTGCCGGTCGCGGAAGCTGGAAACGATGGCCAGCAACAGGGCGAGGTCGGCACTGGTTTCCAGTACTTTCACGCCGCCAACCACGTTGGCAAACACATCCTGGTCGCCCACCTGCAGCCCACCGTGTCGATGCAGCACCGCCAGCAGCATGGCGAGACGGTTCTGCTCCAGACCCACCGCCACGCGGCGCGGATTGCCCAGCGCGCTGGCATCGACCAGTGCCTGGATTTCCACCAGCAGGGGTCGCGTGCCCTCCCAGACCACCATCACGGCGCTGCCCGAGGCCGGTTCGCTGCTGCGATCAAGGAAAATGGCCGACGGATTGCGCACCTCCCGCAGGCCCTGCTCGGTCATGGCAAATACCCCCAGTTCATTCACCGCGCCGAAGCGGTTTTTCTGCCCGCGCAGGGTGCGGAACCGGGAGTCGTGCCCGCCTTCCAGCAGAATGGAGCAATCGATCATGTGTTCCAGCACCTTGGGCCCGGCCAGTGAGCCGTCCTTGGTGACGTGCCCCACCAGAAACAGCACGGTGCCGGTACGTTTGGCGAAGCGCGTGAGGAAGGCGGCGCACTCGCGCACCTGGGAAACGCTGCCCGGCGCAGAGCTCAGGTCATCCGAGTGCACGACCTGGATCGAGTCCACCACCAGAACGCGTGGACGGTGGGTTTCGGCGGCGGCAATGATGGCTTCGACACTGGTTTCGGCCATCAGTCGCAGACGGTCTGTGGCCAGACCCAGGCGGCGCGCCCGCATCGCCACCTGCTGCAGGGACTCCTCACCCGTGATGTACAGGGCATCCATGCCCGCGGCCAGGTGGCACATGGTCTGCAGCAGCAGTGTGCTTTTCCCCGCGCCCGGGTTGCCGCCCACCAGGATGGCGGACCCGGGCACCAGCCCGCCACCCAGCACGCGGTCGAACTCCTCGGCGCCACTGGAGAAACGCGGCAGCTCGGCGAGGTCGATGTCACCCAGCAGGCGCGCCTCACTGACGCTGCCGGCGAAGCCGCCGCGGGCCTTGCCGCCCCGGGACGCAGCGCCACCCCCGGTCGGGCCGCCCAGTCGAATCTCCGACAGGGTGTTCCAGGCCCCGCAATCGTTGCACTGACCCTGCCACTTCGCATAGTCCGAGCCACACTCGTTGCACACGAACGCCGTTTTGCTCTTCGCCATGCCCTGCCCTGCTCCTGTCTCATCGGAAAAAATCGGCCACCCTGCTATCAGACGCCGGGTCAGGTCGGTATCCTAGTGCACACCACCACCACTTGCCCAACACTAACGGACAGTCCATGCCCCATTCCTCCCTGATTCCCGAACCGCCACTGGTGTTTTCGCCCGGGCTGGCGGCGACGATCGGGCTGGAGGAGGCTATTCTCCTGCAGCAGCTGGCCACGCTGTTCGCGCACCGCCAGGCCCAGCCGCATGGCGGCTATCGCTGGCTGCGGGTTGAGCGCGACGTCCTGTTGCAGCAGATGCCGTTCTGGGGCCCCGCTGACCTCTACCGCATCTGCCGCAGCCTGGTCGACAAGGGCGTCATTCTGGTGGAGTCCCCGCCCCTGCACAGCCACCCTGAACTCCTGTTTGCCATGAACGAGCAGCACGGCCATGCACCGACTGCAGCCCCCGCCGGTGCCAGTGGACAGCCAATGGGCATGGCGAACCCCTCCGACGAGCCGGCGGCACCTGCGCCGCGCAGTGCAGCCCAGCTACCCGCCAGCTGGGGCCCCAGCGAAGATCTTCTGCAGTTGCTGGCGCTGAACCACAACATACCGCGCCAGTTCGCCCTGGACCAACTGGAGGATTTCATCTTTTACTGGCGCGAACGCGGTGAGCCCAGCCACGCCTGGGAAAACAAGTTCCGCCAGCATGTCATCAGCTGCTGGCGGCGTGAGCAACAGCACCGAGCCGAGGCGTTTCGCGTCGACCAGCAGGTGCCGCTGGACAATCACTGGCAGCCCAGCCGGGATGCGCTGGAGATCATGCTGCGCGGCGGCATCGACCCCGATTTCATTCGTGAAGCCACCCCGGAGTTCATCCTCTACTGGCGCGAACGCGGCGATGCACCGAAAGAACTGAACTCAAAATTCATCCAGCACATCCGCATACAGTGGGCCAAGTACACCTCCAGCATGCGCCACAGCACAGAGCCACGACGCATCACCGAGGACTGGCAGCCCGATGACGATGTTTTTGATATCCTGCGCCTGTCCCACATTGATGAGGACTTCGCCCGGGGGCTGCTGCCGGAATTCATCGTCTACTGGCGCGACAGTAACCAGGCCCACACATCCTGGAACAGCAAGTTCCTGCAGCACGTGAAGTTCCATTGGGCAAAACAGCACCGCATTGACCAGGCAGGACACAGCCATGACGGACAGCAAGGATCTTCTCGAACGGGTCGCACGCGGGATCGAAGCCTCGCAGACGACCTCAACGACACCTCCTGGGCCGACTGATGCCCGCCGTCGGCCTGCCAGCGACGCCCATGTCGAAGCCATCAACCAGGTCTTTGCCCTGTTTCGGCTGAACTACCACAACCAGTATTACGCGGCCTACCCCGACGCCGAGCAGCTCAAGCAGATCAAGAAGCTGTGGCTGGAATCCCTTGCGGAATATCCGGTTGAACAAATCCTGCGCGGCGCCCGCCATGCCATCGAGAACAGTGAGTATCTGCCCACGCTGCATCGCATGCTGGAGTGTTGCCAGGAAAGTATCGCCAGCCTCGGTCTGCCCGATGCCTACACGGCCTACCGCGAGGCCTGTGATGCCCAGAGCCCCCGTTCGGCGCAGCGCTGGAGTCACCCGGCGGTCTACCTCGCCGGCCGGGACAGCGACTGGTTCTTTCTCGCCAACAACCCGGAACGCCTGACCTGGCCGGTGTTTCGCAAGCACTACCAGATCTGGTGCACACGGGCTCTGCGCGGCGAGACGCTGACGATACCCCGGGAGGCGGCACTGGAGCAGCACGAGCCGGCGCCGCTGTCGGCCGCACAACAGCTCGAGGCACTCGCCAGGCTGCGTCGCGAAACGCAGCTCTGAGCGGGCGCGCGCGGCAGCGATGTGTTGCCGAGTCTGCAGGCAACTGTTATTTTTGCGGCGTATTCCGGTGCACTTACCCTCAACAATAATAACGGACACCCAACATGACCCAGAACAACAAGACGATCCTGGCAGTCGCCGTGACGGCACTGCTCGCGGGCTGCAGCGATGGCAGTGACCAGGTGGCAGAGGTGCTGCCGCCGCCCAATCCCTGTGACGGCACGGAAACCGCGTCCTCGCGCCTGTTCCTGCAGCAGCTGACCAGCAGCAGCGTGATCATCAAGTGGCGCGGGGAAGCCACCGCCGCCTGCATCGGCAGCAGCGCCGACGGCCTGGCGATGCGCTTTGCCGCCGAGGACACAGAGGGCGACCACAAGGAAGTCCGTATCGATGGCCTGGAAGCGGGCACCACCTACTACTACTCTGTGGGTGGCGCGCCTACCGCACCCGCTGGACAGCAGTTCACCACGGCGCCCGCGCGGGGCGACGCGGCAGCCGGTGGCACGACGCGCCTGTGGGTGATCGGTGATTCAGGCACCGGCGGCGATGACGAGCGCGAAGAGCACGAGGGCGAGGCCGCCGAGGTTCTGGCGGGCATGGAAGCCTTTGTCGAAGCTGACGGCAAGGCCATTGACCTGTTCCTGATGCTCGGTGACAACGCCTACAACGTAGGCAGCGACTTCAACTACCAGCAGGCAGTGTTCGAGACCTACCCCGACCTGTTGAAATCGGTCTCCCTGTGGCCGACCATCGGCAACCACGAAATGGGCCTGGGCTTTCTCTCCCCGACCCTGGGCCTCCCCGGGCTGGGCACCAGCGCAGACCCGGACTCCTACCAGGCAGAAGCCGATGACGAGCCCGGGCGCATGCCGTACCTGGACATTTTCTCCCTGCCCGCAGAGGGTGAAGCGGGCGGCGTCGCCAGCGGCACCGAGCAGTACTATTCTTTCGACCACGGCAACGTGCACGTGGTGAGCCTGGATTCACAGCTCTCGGCACGGGATCCGGAGCAGCTGGCGACCATGCGCGAGTGGCTGATTGATGACCTCAGCAGCAACGACCTGGACTGGACGGTGGTGATCTTCCACCACCCACCCTATTCCAAAGGCGCGAACCACGACTCGGACGATGTGGAAAAGGTCAACGGCTTTGACCGCCCGCAACGGGACATGCGCGAGCAGTTCGTGCCGATCTTTGACGCCTACGGCGTCGACCTGGTGTACAACGGCCATTCACACTCCTACGAGCGCAGCTACTACATCACCAGCCACACCGGCACCTCGGACACATTCTCCACCGCGGAGCATGCCGAACTGCTGGACGGCGACCCGGCACAGCCAGCGACAGGCCGCGGTGATCAACCCTACGCCCAGCTCAGCCCGACCAGCGGCGGTGTCGACGACCGGGTGATCTACAGTGTCGTGGGCAACTCGGGCAAGGCGGACAAGGACGCCGGCAGCCTGACTGCTGCGGACGAGTGGCTGCGCCATCCGGCCCACATCGAGCAGCCTGCGGATACCGAGGAACCACCACGCCGCGGCCTGCCGGTGCTCGGCTCTGCCATCATCGACGCCAGCGACACGGCCCTGACCCACTCCTTTATCGACGTCAACGGTCAGGTGCTGGATCAGTTCACGATAACCCGCTGACGCCCGTGTGGCCGCGGCGCAGTGCCGCGGCCCGGTTACCCGCGAGCACTTCAATGATGTCACGCCCCCTGTTGCTACTGCTGCTATTGTGCCTGGCGCCGGCAGGCGCTGCGCCTGTGGTGGCGCATCCCGGCCATGAAGACCAGCTGAAGGCGATCGAACAGGCCCTCGCCAAAGCGCCCGGGAACCAGGCGCTGTATCTGCAGCGGGGCAAGGTCTACGGGGAGATCGGCCATTTCGCCGAAGCACAGGCAGACTTTGCCCGGGCCCGGGAGCTGGGCCCTGCGCAGTACGCGGACCTGCCCGAAAGCATCATGCTCTACAGCAAGGGCGACCTGGAGCAGGCCATGGCTCTGGCAAATCGCCACATCGCGGCTTTCCCGGATGACCCGGAGGGCTTTCGCCACCGGGCCCTGATCGCCCGCGATGCCGGCGATCACGAGCGCGCACTGGCGGACCTGCAAACCCACTTCAGGCTGCAGGCCAGACCCAGCCCCGGGCTGTTCGTCTCCGCCGCCACTATGCTGGTGGCATCCGGTCGCCCGGACGATGCGCTCGCCGTGCTCGACCAGGGCCTGGAGCAACTGGGGCTGGTACCGCAGCTGCAGCGTGAGGCAATCGCACTGGAACTCGGCGCCGGTAGGCTGCAGGCAGCCCTTGCCCGGCAGGAAACCCTGAGGATACCCTTGCGTGACAGCGCACGCTGGAAACTGGAGCGGGTGGACCTGCTCTTGCAGGCCAACAGGCAAGCGGAAGCGCGCGCACTGCTGGCCGAGGCCGACGCGCAACTGGCCGGCCAGCGCGACACGCCTGCCCGTCGGGCGCTGGAGACGCAGGCCGGGCGACTGGCAGAGGCCCTCGCGGACTGATATAACGGGGGCCGGAAAAGCGCACACCGGAGCCCGCCATGACCGCCTTGCAAAATACCGCCGAACGCGCCTCGGCGCTCGCCGATACCCACACCGTCGAAAACGTATCGCGGGAGCTGCAGGACTACAACCTCTACACCGAGGACAGGGCGCTGCAGGAGGCGGTGGCCCGCGAGGGCGCAGCCTGGGCCGGGGAGAGCCTCAGCGCCTTCGGCCACGATGTCGGCAGGGCGGAGTACCTGCAACTCGGCTTCGCCGCCAACAAGTACACCCCGGAGTTCGACACCCACGACCGTTTCGGCAACCGGGTGGACCTGGTCAGCTACCACCCGGCGTACCATACCCTGATGGATACCGCGATCCGCCACGGGCTGCACGCCTCCCCCTGGACGGAACCGCGCGCCGGGGCGCATGTCGCCCGCGCCGCACACACCTACCTGCACAGCCAGGTGGAGGCCGGTCATGGCTGCCCCATCACCATGACCTTCGCCTGTATTCCCTCAATCCGCACGGCCCCGGCCATTGCGGCACTCTGGGAGCCGAAAATCACGGCTCGGGAATACGACCCGCGCAACGTGCCTCACAGCGAGAAGCGCGCGGTCACCATCGGCATGGGCATGACCGAGAAACAGGGGGGCTCGGACGTGCGCAGCAACAGCACGCGCGCGCACCCGCTGGGCGCCCGCGGTACGGGGGAGGCCTACGAACTGGTCGGTCACAAGTTTTTCCTGTCGGCTCCCATGTGCGACGCCTTCCTGGTACTGGCGCAAACCGAAGCCGGCCCCAGCTGCTTCCTGGTACCGCGCTGGCGCCCGGATGGCAGCAAGAACCCCCTGCAGGTCCTGCGCCTGAAGAAGAAGCTCAGCAACGCCTCCAATGCGTCCAGCGAGATTGAACTGCGCGGCGCACTGGGCTGGCTGCTGGGCGAAGAGGGTCGGGGCGTGCGCACCATTGTGGAAATGGTCAGCCTGACCCGCTTTGACTGCATGATTGGCTCTGCCGCCGGTATGCGCATGGCGACATCGCAGGCGCTGCACCATTGCAGCATCCGCGAGGCATTCGGCCGCGTGCTGAACGCACAGCCACTGATGCAAAACGTGCTGGCCGACCTCGCCATCGAGAGCGAGGCCGCCCTGGTAACCGGCATGCGCATGGCGCGGGCACTGGACAATACCGGGGATGAGCGCGAGGCGCTGTTCATGCGCCTGGGCGTTGCCGTCGGCAAGTACTGGGTGTGCAAGCGCGCCCCCAACCATGCCTACGAGGCCATGGAATGCATCGGCGGCAGCGGCGTCATGGAAGACAGCATGATGCCCAGGCTGTATCGCGAAGCGCCCGTGAACGCGATCTGGGAAGGCAGTGGCAATGTACAGTGCCTGGACGTGCTGCGCGCCCTGCAGAAATCACCCCGCGTGGTCGAGGTATTTCTCGATGAACTGGGCGCGGCCCGCGGCGCGCACACCGCGCTGGATCGCGACATGCAGCGTCTGCAGCAGGATCTCACCGCGCCCGAAGATTTTGAGTACCGCGCGCGGGACATCGTGGACCGCATGGCACGGGCGCTACAGGCCTCGCTGTTGCTGCAACATGCGCCGTCCGGGGTAGCGGAGGCATTCTGCAACTCCCGTCTGGGCGCTGAAGGCCAGCACAACGTCGGGGCCCTGCCCCGCGGCGTGGACTGTGCAGCCATTATCGAGCGGGCAACACCGAGAGTCTGAGCCCGCATTGCCATTGCGCCCGGCGAGCCGTTTGACGGGCGCTATTCCTCGTCGTAGTGCCCGCGCGCGAGATTCTCGAATCGGGTGAACTGGCCGATGAAGGTGAGCCGGCAGGTGCCGATGGGGCCATTCCGCTGCTTGCCGATGATGATCTCCGCGGTGCCTTTGTCCGGGGAGTCCTCGTTGTACACCTCGTCCCGGTAGATGAACATGATGACGTCGGCGTCCTGCTCGATTGCGCCCGATTCCCGCAGATCAGAGTTCACCGGGCGTTTGTTCGGCCGCTGCTCCAGGGAGCGGTTCAGCTGTGACAGCGCGACCATGGGGCAGGCAAACTCCTTGGCAATGGCCTTCAGGCTGCGGGAAATCTCGGAAATCTCCGCGGTACGCCCTTCGGTGGACCCGGCCACCTGCATCAGCTGGATATAGTCCACCATGATCATGCCGATCTGACCGTGTTCGCGGGCGATCCGGCGGGCGCGGCTGCGTAATTCGGTGGGCGTCAGCGCCGGCGTATCATCGATAAACAACGGCACATCCTTCAGTTTCGATACCGCGCCGCTGAGCTTGGGCCAGTCCTCCTGCTCGAGCTTGCCGGTGCGAATGCGCGTCTGGTCGATACGACCGATAGACGACAGCATGCGGATGATCAGCTGCTCCGCCGGCATTTCCATACTGAACACCAGAACCGGCCTGGACTGGCCGAGTACCGCGTTCTCCACCAGGTTCATGGCAAAACTGGTCTTACCCATGGAGGGGCGGCCTGCGACGATCACCAGGTCCGACGGCTGCAGGCCGGAGGTCTTGCGATTGAGTTCGATAAAGCCGGTGTCCAGGCCGGTGATGTCGCCGCCGGAGTGAAACAGCTCCTCGATGCGCGCCAGGGCCGATTGCAGCAAGGGGTTCACGTCCCGGGGGCCGCCGGCTTTCGGGCCCTGCTCTGAAATTTGCATGATCAACCGCTCGGCCTCGTCGATCAGCTCATCGGAAGTGCGGCCCTCGGGGCTGAAGCCGCTCTCGGCGATGGTCTGCGCCGCCTCGATCAATTTACGCAGGCTGGCGCGCTCGTTGACCACCTCCGCGTAGGCGCGAATATTGGAGGCACTCGGCGTATTGCTGGCCAGCTCGGCGAGGTAGGCGAGCCCCCCCGCCGCCTCCAGCTCCCCGTTGGCGGTGAGCCGGTCGGCCACCGTAATCACGTCGATGGGCTGGGTCGCCTCGGCAAGGCGGGCGATCTGGCGAAAGATGAGACGGTGGTCGGGCCGGTAAAAATCCTCCGCGGTGACCGTTTCAGCCACGGCGTCCCAACCATCGGCCGACAACAGCAAGCCGCCCAACACGGACTGCTCGGCCTCGATGGAGTGGGGCTGCATCTTGATGCGCGCAACATCCCGATCGAAACTGCGCCCGCCGCCGGCAAAGGGCGGTTCGGCGATCATCTCGGGATAGTCGGGCTTGGACATAACAAAGGGCTGCGGCCAACGCGGCCGCACAGATTAGCGGATTTTAGCCCGTAAGGTAACCATGCCCCCGGGTTTCGTTCGCGACGCATAGCAGGGCACGCATCACCCCGTGCGCGGCGTTACGGCGGGATACACCCCGGCCTGAGCCGGGGCCGCTGGCTGCCTACTCGGCGACTACCGCAATGACAACGGTGGCGGTGACGTCACCGTGCACCTGGATATCCACCTCGAACTCGCCCAATTCACGCAGCGGGCCCTGGGGCAGACGCACTTCGGACTTGTCCACTTCACAACCGGCTGCTGTGACGGCCTCGGCGATGTCACGGGTGCCGACCGAACCGAACAGCTTGCCTTCCTCACCCGCGTTGGCGCCAATGGTGACCGGCTGCAGGGCGTTGATCGCCTCGGCGCGCTGCTCGGCCGCGGCCAGTGCTGCAGCGGCGGCCGCTTCGAGCTCTGCGCGACGGGTTTCGAACTCGGCGATGTTGCTGCGCGTAGCAGGCACGGCCTTGCCCTGGGGCACCAGGTAGTTGCGACCATAGCCGGCTTTCACGTCCACCTTATCGCCCAGGCCACCCAGGTTGCCGATATTTTCCAGCAGAATGACTTCCATTTTGACTTCCTCTTTTCGGGAGCCAGGCCCCCTTACGTGTAAATGCTCAGTGCCGGTTGTCGCGATCGTCTTCGTCGCGCCGGCTCACCTCTTTTCCGGCCGCTGCTGCCGCCCAGCGCTGGCGGAACCCCCACCAGCTGTCTACCACCGCCAACAGCACCACCATCAGCTTGACCAGATCTACCAACATCCAGCCCACATATAACGCGGTAAGCAAGCCGCCACCCCGCCCCCGCTCGGCGACCCGCGCATGCGCCAGGGCCAGGCCAGCGGCCGTCAGCGGTACCGCGCACACCGCTGCCCAGGGCCGAAACTCGGCACCTAGCGCCACCAGGGCTGCGGCCACAACCACCAGCAGTGTGCTGACCACCGGTGGGTAGTACAGCGCACGGAACTCGCTGCCAAAGCCGCCCGGGTTATACAGGGCCGCCTGCCACCAGCGAGCCAGCAGCAGGCACAACACGCTGAGCATGGCATTCGCCGCACCGAGCATACCGGCCACCTGCGTTGCCGTGGGCCGTGGCAGCGTGACCGCCGCGCTTTCCGCCGCCATCTGCTGCTCCAGTCCAGCCAGAAACTGGTCGAAGAAGACCAACATCTGCGCCAGCAACTCGCCGCCAAACACCGCGATGGCCAGCCCCGTAAGCAACCCCACCGGCACACTGGCCAGTAGTGCCAGCGGCAGACTTACGGTGACCCGCAGCACCAGCGCCAGTGCCGTGGTGCCGAGCAAGAGGGCAAACGGGCCGCTGTCGCCAAACACCACCATCAATACGGCTGCCGGCAATACCGCCCACAACAACAGCCAGAGACCCTGCCCCGGCCCGCGGCGCAGCGCCACCAGCGCGATTGCTGCGGCACTGATCCAGCAGAACAGCAGACTGCCGGAACCGGCAACAGCCACCAGCAATGCCTGCAGGCGGCCGCGCATGATGAAACTGGCCAGGCCTTTCAATCTGGGCCTCCCGTGACCGGATGACCGCTGGCGGTCATCACCCTGGGGACTTCCTTACTTGTGGGAATCCGAATAGGGCAACAGCGCCAGAAAACGCGCACGCTTGACGGCGGTAGACAGCTGACGCTGATACCGGGCCTTGGTGCCCGTAATGCGGCTGGGAACAATCTTGCCGGTTTCGGAAATGTACGCCTTCAGGGTTTCCAGATCCTTGTAGTCGATTTCCTTCGTGCCTTCGGCAGTGAAGCGACAGAACTTACGGCGACGGAAAAAACGTGCCATGGTGCTACTCCTCGTAAACTTTGCTAGTCGTTACAACGTGACCGTCAGCTTATTCGCCGGACTCGTCATCGCCCTTGTCAGCCGAATCATCGCTGCTGCTGCGCGCACTGCGCTCGGCATCAGCTGACTGGCGCTCCTCGTAACGGGTTTTGCGCTCGCGGCTTTCCTTTTCAGCCTTCATGATGAATGACTCATCAGTGATGGCTTCGTCGCGGCGAATCACCAGGTTACGCAACACGGCATCGTTGTAACGGAATGTCGTAGTGAGTTCTTCCATCGCTTCGTTGGACGCTTCAACATTCATCAGCACGTAGTGTGCCTTGTGAATCTTGTTGATAGGGTAGGCCAACTGGCGGCGACCCCAGTCTTCCAGACGGTGCACACTGCCGCCGTCTTTCTGGATGGTATTGGAGTAGCGCTCGATCATGCCGGGCACTTGTTCGGACTGGTCCGGGTGGACCATAAAAACAACTTCGTAATGACGCATGGTGGCTCCTTACGGGTTAATGCTACCCGCCGCAGCGGTGTAGCAAGGAGAATCGGCTGCCAAAACAGCCGGGCAAAATTCAGGCCGCGGATTGTATAGACATTGTTTGCCTACCGCAAGCAGTCAGGAAGTCGCTGCGCCGCCGCGCTGGCGCACCACCTCGAACAGGCAGATACCGGTCGCCACCGAGACATTGAGGCTGCTCACGGTCCCCGCCATCGGCAGCTTGATCAGGTAGTCGCAGAGCTCCCGGGTCAGACGACGCATGCCATCACCTTCGGCGCCCATGACCAGGGCAACGGAGCCCCGCAGGTCAGTCTCGTAGAGCGTCGCCTCTGCCTCACCGGCAGTACCGTAGATCCATACACCGCGCGCCTTCAGGGCCTCCAGTGTGCGGGCAATATTGGTCACGCGGGCAAACGGCACCACTTCCGCAGCGCCGCAGGCCACCTTGCTTACCGTCGGACCGAGGTCGGCGGACTTATCCTTCGGCACAATCACCGCATCCACCCCGGCGGCGTCGGCGCTGCGCAGGCAGGCACCCAGATTGTGCGGGTCTGTCACCCCGTCCAGCACCAGCAGGAGCACCGGGTGGGGACTGTCATCCACCCGCTGCAGCAGTGCCACTTCATCCAGCAGGTTGTCACCCGCCGTCTCCGCCGCTGCCGGCGCGAGCGTGGCGACAGCGCCCTGGTGGCGACCGGCGACCCGCTGATCAAGCACCGCACGGGGCTCACGCACCACAGCAACCCCCTGATTGCGTGCGAGGGTTTCCAGCGCGGCAATGCGCTTGTCCGAACGGCCCTGCTGCAGCGCGAGCTCGCGGATCGATTCGGGCTTGCGCCGCAGCAGACCGTCTACGGCGTGAATGCCGAACAGATACTGCATGGCTGATCAGCGCCTGCGGCGGCGGGATTTGCCCGCGGGCCTGGCGCTGCCGTCGGCGGCACCCTTGCCACCGCCAGCCCTCGACTTGGTGGCCGCCTTGGGCTTTGCATCACCGGCCTTTTTACGCGACGCGCCCGCTGTCTGTGCCGTGGTTTCCGCCTTGCGTTTGCGCGATTTACCGGCCTTGCCCTTGGTGGCCGAGGGTGCGTCGATCAGTTCCAGATCGATCTTCTTGTCATCGAGGTCAACCCGCGCCACCTGCACACGCACCCGGCCTCCAAGCCGATAGCTGCGACCACTGCGCTCACCCACCAGTCGCTGTTTGGCGGCATCGAAACTGTAGTAGTCGCCGGGCAGCGCGCTGATATGCACCAGACCTTCGATGTAGATGGGCTGCAGCTCGACAAACAGCCCAAACGAGGTGACTGCGGCAATGAGGCCATCGAACTCGTCGCCGACATGCTCCTGCAGGAACTCACATTTTAGCCAGGATTCCACATCACGGGTGGCATCGTCCGCACGCCGCTCGGTCATGGAACAGTGCAGGCCCTGGGCGACCATATCGCGCTCGGTATAAGGGAAAATGGCCTCGCGCGCAATTTCCGGCGCACCGCGCTGGCGCTGCACGGTTTTGGTGCGCACCTTGGAGCGGATAATATGGCGGATACCCCGATGCACCAGCAGGTCGGCATAACGCCGTATGGGTGAGGTGAAGTGCGCATAGGCGGGGTAATGCAGGCCGAAGTGGCCTTCATTCTCCGGGGTGTAGACGGCCTGGCGCAGGGAGCGCAGCAGCATGGTCTGGATCACATTGACGTCATCGCGCCCCTGCACCGCGTCGAGCAACTCACCGTAGTGCGCCGGCGTGGGCTTCTCGCCACCGCGCAGTTCCAGCCCCAGTTCGCCGAGAAAAGCGCGCAGGTTCTCCAGTTTCTCCGGCGTGGGGCCCTCATGCACCCGGTACAGCACCGGGAGCTTGTGTTCCTCGTAAAACCGGGCAGCCGCCACGTTGGCGCAGAGCATGCACTCTTCGATCAGTTTGTGGGCATCGTTGCGCACGACCGGCACAATGGCGTCGATCTTGCGCTGCTCGTTGAACAGAATGCGGGTTTCCGTGGTTTCGAAATCAATGGCCCCGCGCACGTCCCGCGCCTTGCGCAGCACCTTGTACAAAGACTGCAGGCGTTTCAGATCCTTGAGCCGGGCCTTGTCGATCTGCGGGTGACTACCGGCCTCCAGTGCTTCGCCGACCTGGGTGTAGGTGAGCCGCGCCTGCGAGTGGATAACCGCCTCGTAAAAGCGATAGCCGGTCAGTTTGCCCGCGCCGCTCAGTTCCATTTCACACACCATGGCGAGCCGATCGACCTGTGGCTTCAGCGAACACAGGCCGTTGGACAGCGCCTCCGGCAACATGGGGACCACCTGCTCCGGAAAATACACCGAGTTGCCGCGCAAGGCAGCCTCTTCGTCCAGTGCGGAGCCCGGGCGCACATAATGCGATACATCGGCAATGGCCACCCAGAGTCGCCAGCCGCGCAAGCGCTTCTCGCAGTACACCGCATCATCAAAGTCGCGTGCATCTTCACCGTCGATGGTGACGAAGCCCAGATCGCGCAAATCCGCGCGATGCTTTTTGTCCTCTTCCCGAGGCTCCTCCTCCAGCGAACCCGCCTCGCGCAGCACCGCCTCCGGCCATTCGTGCGGAATGCCGTGTGAACGAATGGCAACATCGATCTCCAGCCCCGGGTCCAGATGGTCACCCAGCACCTCGACGATCTGCCCCTTGGCACCCAGGTTGCGGGTGGGGTAGTCAGTGATCTCCGCGGTCACGATCTGGCCCGACTTCGCACCCCCCTTGAGCTTCGGGGGAATCAGAACGCGGTGATTGACGCGGCTGTTGTCAGGCACCACAAAACCGATGCCGCTTTCTTCTTCATAGCGGCCGACAATACGCGAGGTGCCGCGATGCAGCACCTCCACCACCCGCCCTTCCGGGCGGCCGCGACGATCCAGCCCGATAATACCCACCAGCACTTCATCGCCATCGAACACAAACTGCATCTGGCGGGAACTGAGGTAGACGTCATCACCTTCGTCCAGCGGCACGGCAAAGCCATAGCCGTCGCGGTGCCCCTGCACACGGCAGCGCAGCAGGTTCAGTTTGTCCACCAGTCCGTAGGCACCGCGGCGATTGACCATCAGTTGTCCGTCGCGCTCCATGGCGCGGAGCCGCTTGCGCAGGGCCTCCACCTGCTCTTCTTCATGCAGGTCAAGTTCACGGGCGATGTGCGCATGGCTGAGCGGTTTATCCGCTGCAGTGAGCAGGTCGAGTATGACTTCGCGGCTGGGGATGGGGTTGTCGTAGCGGGCGGCTTCGCGCTCGGCGTGGGGGTCGGCAATCTTGCCTTTTTTGGCCATAGGTAAAGGGGCTTCCTGTCGTATTTTGACGTTGTCGAAATTTTAATTGGCGACAGTATACGCGAGGATTGACAAAGCTGCTGCGGAAAAGTAAAGTGCGCGCCCTCGGGTGATCCACCGCGATTACACGATGCCCAGGTGGTGAAATTGGTAGACACGCTAGCTTCAGGTGCTAGTGCTCGAAAGGGCGTGGAGGTTCAAGTCCTCTCCTGGGCACCATTCCGAACTCCCCAGATATCCAGTACAGTCCAAAACCTACTGCCCGCAAGGGCTGGTCCAGACGCGGCCCGGCGCGAATGACCAAGCGCTAGTTAGTCGAACCTGAAAAATTATTAACATATTGATTTCATTGATGTAATCGCCATTTTATAATGGCTCAACTACACAGTTTTGGTGTTTCAGCCCCAAAAACCTGCAGATTGAGCCGCTTATGAAACCA